>MDSX01001137.1_pt1 | contig 19290 bp, 24 predicted proteins | sample 811141 | NCBI WGS metagenome assembly MDSX01 (sample SAMN05326642, study PRJNA326480) | marine metagenome | isolation source: seawater | place: Atlantic Ocean: South East | collected 2010 | reverse complement strand
TAATTATACAGTTTCTGATATTAAAAAAATACTAGAATTTTATATAGCACATGAAGAAATATCTAAGGACTGTATAAGAAAAAAAAAAAAAGAAGAAATGATTGACGAGTTAGTTATTTTTGAAATAAATGAAAGTAATAAAGATATAGTTTCAAAAAGAAAAAGACTGTGGTTTTATATAAAAGAAATTAAAGGCGATAAGTATTTAAGTAAATATATAATATTTAATTAATATATGGTTTTATCAAGAATTAATAGCAAAATTAATTATATAGATGATGGTAAAATAGATAGCAATGACTTAAATTATTCAGCTGCTAAATATGAAATAACTATTATGAATGTAGATATAATTATAGCAGTTGGAAAAGCTAATATTAGTTTTATCGATAATAATATTATTTTTTTTAATATATATTTAGTTGACGATGATAAGATAATAAGTAAATTAGGTTTATATGAATTGGATGCTAAAAAAATAGAAAATTTTTTAGACGAAGACGGAGATTTAAATTTAGATTTATTGAATATGCCAATACTTAATCCTTATGTAAGTGAAGAATATCTTAGTACTAAGATTAAAAAAACTTTATTGAAAGAAGATAAAACAAAACCAAAAGAAGTTATATTAAAAAGTGATGTTAAAGATTCGTATGATGAGTCTAAATCAGAAACGTGGATAGAAAAGTATTTAAAATCTAATAAATATGAAATTAAAGACAATGAAGGTGGTGGTGATTGTTTATTTTTTGTATTAGAAGATGCGTTAAAAGACGTAGACTCAAAAATAACAGTTCAAAATCTTAGAAAACTATTATCAGACAGTGTAACAGAAGAAATATTTAAAGAATATAAATCGGTTTATGATTCTTTAAATAATTCAATAAAAAACGATACTATTAAATTGAAAGAATTACAAAAAGAGAATAAAGGTATTATTGATCAAATGAAAATAACAAAAGACAGAAATTATCAATCAGAGTTAGTTAAAAAAGGGAAGGCTATAAAAGAAGAATTTAACAAAATCCAGGAAGAAAAATCGGTTAGTAATGAATTATTAAAAGAAGTTAAATTTATGAAGGGTATTAAAAACATAGATAACTTTAAAAAGAAAATACAAACCTGTGATTTTTGGGCAGATACGTGGGCTATTTCAACGCTTGAACGTTTAATTAATATTAAATTAATATTATTTTCATATGAATCGTATGAGTCATCTGATTTAGATAACGTTTTACAATGTGGTCAATTGAACGATAGTATTTTAGAAAATAAAGGGATATTTACCCCAAAATATTATATACTTTGTGAATATAATGGTTATCATTATAGAATAATTAAATATGATAAAAAAGAAAAATTACAGTTTGAAGAGTTATCAAATACCATTAAAGATTTAATTGTTAATAACTGTATGGAAGGAAGTGGGGGGGTATATAATTTAATACCAGATATGGTAGAATATAAAAAAACATATACGATACCTGATAACGAAGATGAAGATAAGGAAACATTAGAAGAGTCGCAAATTAATTCACACAGTCTATATGATCCCAATATAGTATTTCAGTTTTATTCTAAATCTAATGATAAACCATTACCTGGGAAAGGTAGTGGAGAATCTATAAATAAAGATGATGTTAAGATTTTTGCGAAATTAGGTAAAATACCTAATTGGCGAAAAAAACTATCAAATTTTTGGGAGCACAAATTTCAGTTAGATGGACATAATTGGCTTTCTGTTGAACATTATTATCAAGGGTCTAAATTTAAAAATGGTAATAACGATTACTATTTACAATTTTCGTTAGATTCAGATAGTGTTTTATCTAAGGATCCTATAATAGCAAAATCAGCAGGCGGAAAAACTGGTAAGTTGGACGGGAAAACTATAAGACCACCTGATATTAAAATAGATGATGATTTCTTTTCTTCTGAAAGATCAGTTAAAGAAATGAATAAGGCTCAGATGGCTAAATTTACACAAATAGACGAATTGAAAGAAGTATTAAAAGAAACTAAAAACGCAAGACTTATGCATTACATAAGAGGATCACCGCCAATTGAGTTTACAAATTTAATGAAAATTAGAGATGAACTTATCAAATAAACAATATTATATATATACGTAAAAGCTTATAATATATATATAATATATGACAATGTTATCTAAAAATAGTATAAAACACGCCAAATATTTATCAGAGTTAAAAATAAAAAATTGTAGAAAAGTTTCTGGTTATAATAATATTTGTAAAAAAATATATAGTGAATTAAAAAATAGTCATGAGATTGTTAATAATAATGTTACATTTAAGAAAAACGAATTGTTATTAGAAAAAATAAATTATTTTCCCGATGATAGCATGCCGCAAGAAATAAAAGATTTTATTTTTAACTATTGCACCTATAAATTATCATATAGTAAAACCATCAAATCTGTGCATAAAATTAATGTCTCTTTTTATTTAACTGATAATGATATTAATAACATTCATCAATATAAAGAGTACATTAAACTAATATTTTTGTGGTTTATTTTTGCTGTTCCATACAGTACTACTAAATGTAGTAAAATAATCAATGTTAATTTATATTTAACTGATTATTTGAAAACATTACCTGCCTCATCTATCAATATTTTATCACCTATAAATATTAACACCGGATATACTAGAAGATGTTCGCGCGATAGTAATATAGTAATTTACAGAAAAGAAGAGTGGTTTAAAGTATTAATACATGAAAGTATGCATTATTTAGCATTAGATATTGATATTGGATATAAATATAATTTGTATGACATATTTAAATTAACATATGAGCAAACTTCTATGAAAATAGACGAAGCTTATGCTGAAATATGGGCTCGAATGATTAATATATATATATATTATCATATAAGTCAACATCAGATTTTGTTAGCTTTAAAAGTGTAAGCGATAAATATTTTAATTTAGAAAGAGTATATTCATGTTATCAAGCCTGTAAAGTTTTAAAGTTTATAGGATTAAATTATTATGACTTAGTGAACACTAATGATCAAATAAGTATGCTAAAAAGAAATTTATATAAAGAAAACACTAATGTTTTTAGCTATTACATATTAACATGTATTTTAATGGATAATCCTTATAAATTTATAATTTGGTGTTATAACAATAATACAAATATGATAAAATTAGCACCATTAATTAATATAGAATTATTTTTAGAATATTTTAGATCCAACTATATGTCAAAAACACTTTTAGAAAATCTAAATAGGGTTGAAGAGCTTTTTAATAAAGATTATGATTTTGACAGATCATTAAAAATGACTGTTATTGAAATTAACTAATTTTTATTTTAGTATTCTGTCTTTTTTCATGAATAATTATAATATAAACTATTAATTATTTATATTATAATTACTGATATAATTATAAATTGATTCAATTATAACAACTTACTCTCATTGTAGATGGGAGTAAGATGTTTAAACAAATTCATAGAAACGAAATGTCGTGATTCAGTATCTGAATTGACTTTGTCGTCGTTGTATTCAAAAAAAATTGTTATAGATACAAATATTTATATGTATAAATATAATGAAAATAATAAATTAATTGAAAATTTTTATCAAATGTTGTTATTATTTAAATACTACAATATAATACCAGTATTTGTGTTTGATGGTAAAATAAATTATGATAAAATAGAAACTATTAATGATAGGAATATACAAAAATGCAATGCTGAAAAAGAATATAATATAATGTTAAAAACGCATGATCCAAATGAAGATGTAATGAAAGAACAGCGTAAAAAATTTGTCCGTGTCAGTAAAAATATGTTCGAAGAAATCAAAACTTTAATTGATTATATGGGGTATTCGTATTTTGAAGCTCCATGTGAAGCCGATGAATTATGCGCTTGGTTATGTAATACAAATCAAGTTTATGGCTGTATGAGCGAAGACTCTGATATGTTTATTTATGGTTGCAAAAAAGTATTCAAAAATTTAGATTTTCAAAGAAAAACAATATTCATGTATGAATACAACAAAATTCTTAAAGAAATAAATATAACAGATGTTAATTTTAAACAATTATGTATACTATCAGGAACAGACTATAACAAATACAGTAAGGGTATATTTTATTACTATAAAATATATAAAAAATATTTTAATGTTAAACACAATTTAACATTTTATGAATTGTTAAATTATAAAAAATTTAAATTAAATTATAATCTTTTATTTAACGTATACGATAGATATACATTAAATAAATTATTAAAAAAACACTATAATATGAAATTTAAAAATAACAAAATTAAACACAATGAATTAACAAATTTCTTATACAAGTATAATTTTATATTTACTAGCTAGATGCGGAAATTGGTACCGCTGTTGATACAGGGGCTTGACCAATTTTTTGGAAGTGAGGGCTCATGTATCTTTGAAGATTGAAGTAAGTAAGTTCTTCATCGGGTTTGATCGAAAGCAGTTTTGTTAGTTTAGGATCAGGGTTAATTTTGCGACCATTCGAAGGATCTTGAAGCTTATTCGCGCGAATGTAAGCATTAATTTCACGGGTTACCTCTGTGCGCGCGAGTTCAGATCCGTGAGATTTACCTAGAAAATCAGCTAATTGATCACTAATAAGGGTTGGTTTAACAAAACCACTTGGTTGACGGGTTCCTGTCTTGCGTTTACGCTTGGCACCCAATTTTTGAGCATTTTTTAGTTCTCTTTCGGTGCGCTTTTGTAGAGTTTTAAAATCTTGAAGTAGATTAGCAAGATTGGTACGAAGACTGGCCAGTCTACCCATAAATTCAGTAAATTCTTTAATTGTGTTTTCTGTTGGGTCATCGCTATCTACCTTAGCACCCGCAACGACATCATCCGATTTTACAACAGGCGGTGTGGGTTGTACCGACTTGGGCTCGGTATCAGTTGATGGCGAGGTTTTTTTTACACTTTTAGGTTTAGTTTTTTGTACGACTTGTTCTTGATCAGCAACGGGTGTGGGAACTGGCTTCTTTACTTTCGAAGGCATATACTCTGTATATACGATACGTTTTTAAGTTATTTTTTGCTATAAATGTTATATTGGCATGACAGAATGGTATAACCACGGTAAAGAACTCGCCGCATCATGAGATACAAGTGTCAATGCCGTTAATATATATATAGCTCCCAAAGATTTAGACTCATTATCGTTTCCGTAATGAACAAATTCTTCCATAACTGATATTATAAGTTTTTTTAATATAAAAACATCTAAATTTAAAATATTATATAAATTAGTATTTCTAAAAGGATCACCTCTTGGACATATATTTCTTTTAATACTGTTTGATAATTGTAATCTATACATCCATATATCATATAATTCTCTAATAAAACGGACTAGATTATGTTTTTCTAATTTATAAAACCAATTGTAATCACTATAATTACCTAATTCGTCTATTTTATTAAAAAGAGAAATTACACGTAATTCAAACGCCTTGTTAGGAGAGATAATTTCTTGCTTTATTTTAATATCTATATCTATGTTTAAAATCTTACATAATCTTATCATTCTTCCCATATCAGAAATAACATTTTTCGGAATAACAGCCCTATTGTATGGATTTAATTTACCATTTTTTTTAAATACATATTCATATAACGAAAGTATATTGAAAGCATAAACAAAATTATCTACATCTTTATAACTATAAAACTGCGATGGGGAAATATCTTTAATCTCTTCAAGAGTATAAAAATCTGTTTGATTTACACATATATTTCTATTTAAATAACCAGGTCCACGATAGTTAATGTATAATTTTGCAATTTTAGCTCTTACCATCTTTTGGATATTAATTATTTTATTAGAAAAATATAAATATCTGTAAATTTTTTCTATTAAATCTTCTTTTTTACCATTTTTTAATATTCCATATTCACCACATATCTGTTTTAATTGTACTATTTTGTAATCATTTGTTATTAATTTATCATATTCATGAAATTTTGGTATTTTAAAATCTTTATTAAACACTTTTTTGGACGTTTTATTTTTTGGTATATTTAAAGAAAGTTCTCTTAAAATTTTATTACTATTATTTAATTTACATTTACTCATATATATAATCTATATAATTTGTTTCAAAGTTGTTATCTTATAACTATATTTAAATTACTTTTAATTTAAAAATAAAATTGAATTAAAGATAAATGCTATAAATTAATATAGACAATGGCAACCTACGAAGAGCAATCGAGCATTCTTGACGGAAAGAACTTCAATGTATCTGATGTATCCCTTGGAAAAGTAAAACCAATTGCGTCTGGCGGTAAAAATGTACCTATTTATTCTAAAAATGCTCGTCGTAATCTTCATATCTCTACACCTCTTATGCTAACGTGGGGCGTTAATAAATGGGATAACGACGGCGGTCGAGACAGTTATGATATGACGCTTCAATTTCCAAATGAGGATTACAAAACAGAATCTACTACCGCATTTCTTAATAATATGATGGAGTTTGAGAAATTTATTAAAAAATCTGCTATGGAAAATTCTAAGGATTGGTTTAATAAACCCAAGATGACTGAGGAGGTAATTGAAGCACTTTATACTCCAATGGTAAAATATCCTAAGTACCCAAAAGGGCATCCTTCCGAAGGAGAATATGACTACACTCGCTCTCCTGGAATTAAAATCAAAATTCCTTATTGGAGTGATCGCGGTTTCGATGTCGAAATTTACGATACAAACCAACATTCTCTGTTTCCAAATGAAGACGATGAATCTATTACACCAATGACGCTTATTACAAAAGGCTCTAATGTCGCGATTGTTATGCAATGTGGTGGAATCTGGTTCGCTAATGGTAAATTTGGTGTGACATGGCGACTGTTTCAAGGAGTAGTAAAGCCGCGCGCAACTCTTAAAGGTAAATGTCATATTAGTCTTCACACAGACGAGAAAGAAATTCTAGAAAATCAAGAAGATGAAGTAGAAGAAACAGTAGATGATACTGATGATGAAGCTGAGCAAGAACCCGATCCAACGGTTGAACAAGAACCTGTTGCAGAAGATAAACCTTCTGAACCATCTGAACCACCTATTAAAAAGAAGCGTGTAGTTAAAAAGAAAACCACTTAAAGATTTACACTAGATATATGTATACATGTATACAACTACACATACATATAATTTACGCGACCGCGAAACTATAAAACAAGAAGTTAAAAAACATATGTACTATCTACGTGAAGGTGTTAAAAAAGATTACACACCTTTTTTTAATACACAGGAAGATTTGTGTGATATTAAATGTGTTCCTCATACTACTGTTAAAAAAAATTAATTATATTAATTAAAAACATATTTAATATAATCAAACTCCCATAATACCTCTTAAAATTAATGTAAATACTACTGAATGTAAAATAATACCAACATTAGTAGGGCAACCCGTCGACGGATTAGCTACTTGGCCTAAAATTTTACCAAATATTTTATTTGTAATCTTGTATGTAGCTGGATTACCTATTATTATAAATATAACAGTTGTTATTAATGTATATCTCCACTTATCTAAATTACTACTTCCATTTGAGTGAGAACTAAATTTTCTTCCCATATAATATTAATTAATATTATATTTTTAGACAATATAAATAAACAAATAATAGTGCAGCGGAAATATATGCATATATATTTATATATCTATCATTATTATATGCTTTCAATATATTAAAAGCATTTTTTATATCACATTTAATTTTTTTTCTTACAAGCTTTCTTATTCTAATTAATTTTTTTATAAAAGTATGACTTAAATGATCGTTCCACATAATTTTTAAAATACTTTTATATATTTCAATTGAGTTGTATTCGCCTTTTTCGGAATAGTATGATTGATCTGGTCCACCGCATTCTAGCATATAATATCCTAACTCATTAGTCAATAAATTTTTTTTTATTTTTTTTACAGGACCATAATAATATAATGAATGTCTTATCATATTTTCAAATCTAATATCTATATCTCTCTCTACTCTTTTTTCATAAAATAATCTTTCTTTTAATTCTTCTTTTGTGCAAAACGCGTAGTCAAAATTACCCAAACCAAAATTTGTGTCTACACTAAACTCTTTTTTCATTATGATATAATAATATTATATAGCAAATATCAATTTAAAATTGAATTAAATACATTTTCAATATAATATTTAAATGAGCAACTTTACATATTGTGATAACGAAAAAACTGATCTAGAAAGACTTTCGTGGAGAGAGTATTTTAAACAAATATGTGAAACTACTGCTAAGAGGTCGTGTTGTTCGCGCCTTAAAGTTGGCTGTATACTTGTTAAAGATAATAGAATTATATCGCAAGGATACAATGGTTATTTACCCGGTTTTCCACATGATTCGATTATTAAAGACAACCATGAAGTAGCAACAGTTCACGCCGAGCAAAATACTATTATAGATTGCGCTAAAAGAGGAGTCAGTTGTCTAGATTGTGAAGCTTACATAACACATTTTCCATGCTTAACATGCACTAAAATGCTTCTAGCAGCAGGCGTAAAAAAAATATATTATATCAATGATTACAAGAATGATAATACTATCTATAATTTCTTGATTCCCGAAACATATCATATTAATTGCTCAAAACATGCAACAGTAGAAATTATTAAAATCTAAAATTACATATGACGTCTAAACGTAAAAGAATATCTTTCTTCACTGATTTTTTTTTCAACAGGAATTTCGTGTGTGAATTCTTTTTGAAAATCTCCTAACATTTGTACAATCTCCCCGCTTACCAACGGTACATCTAGAACTTTTTTTTTAGTTAATTTATCTTTTATGCGTAATTTTCTTGTCGCACCATAAGACAATATAACTACGCCTGCATCTGTTAAATCTTTCTCATCATCTGAATGAGCTGATATATATTCTTCACCATTTTTGTATTTATTTATTAAAATACCGTTGAAATCTATGTTAAATTTTTCATTAATTATTTTTAATAATGGTTTTAATGAATCTAATGGCTGTTTTTCTGCCAATTGATTTGAATAGTAATAACCTACCACATTTTCATCGTCTGAAAAGAAACCTATGCTTCTGCGTTGATAACATTTTTTCCCATAAACCATTATTGGCGGATTTTCTATTAATTTATCTTTGATAGTATTAACTATTTCTTCTAAGTTAATATTATCTTCTAAATTTATTACTTTTAAACATGACTTACCTGTATTAATTAAACCCATTGATTAATCATTGTAAAAACGTTTAATTTTATTCAATTTAATTATTTTTAAATAAATCTTTCAGTTCTTCATTAGGATATTTGTATGTCAAATCCGGCTGATCATCTGAACCATCCTTTATAAGCGTGTATGTACCCGTTGTTTTACACAGATTATATATGTTGAAATTGTTGGATAAATCAAATCCTTTAACCCGTGTAGAAAAATTAACACTGATACTGCCTTCTTCACCGCTAATTATGCGATGGAATATACCAGCAGGCCAAACCACCATCGCCGGACCATCATAATATAATTTATCGTTTTTATAAACCTTATCTGGTGTCACTATAAAAGAAGCTTCTACTTTTTTACTAGGATCATATATGTCTACATAACGCGTTCCTTGTAAAACCATCAAATTGTCATCCTGTGCCGGATGCATGTACCACGGTCGCTTAACCGCAGGGGTACAATCGTCTATCGGACCAGGAGATATGCTGTTTGGACCATGTATGACTCGGTCTATTCCATGAATTATCGGAATATCAGATGGAACCATCTCGTCGAATTTAACTCCCGCTGTACGACGCAATATTCTAAGAGGAATGATCCTATACATTACTATTGTAAGCTAACATAACTTTAAATAGATTTATAAATAAAAAAAAAAAGTATATATGTTGGAAAACATAGAGAAATAATGATGCAAAGCTTTTCAAAATTCTCCTTAACCAATTCATGATTATAACGATAATTCTCTTCTGCTAATCTATAAGGATTACTGCCAAATTCGCTGTCTATTTCAAAAGGGAAACTATCCTTTGCATCAGGCAAAGAATCTTCTTCTTCTATGTTATCATCATTTATATAACTATCAGACAGTAAAGGAACCGAACTCATTAAATCTTCAACTATCATATATATTAATATATTTAAATATATTAGTTTATAAGTATTTAATGAGAATCTATATTTTATATTTCGCCTACATCGCAAATAGTTTTTCTATAATATCGCAAGTTAAAAATCATAAATTACCAGTTATTAAACGTGTAGCCTATTGCAACCGTGAACTTAATAAAGATTGTAAAAGTTTTATGATCGATATAGACGGAACTATATGTAAAACAGAAAATAGTAATTATCACGATAGCAAACCGATTATGAAACGAATAAAACTATTTAATGAATTATATGATAAAGGACACGACATTCATTATTGGACTGCAAGAGGTGCAAATTCAGGACTAATTTGGGATTATTTTACAATATTACAACTTAAAGAATGGAAAGTTAAATATACATCATTAAATATGGGAAAACCACACTACGATGTATGGATAGACGACAAAGCTGTAAACGTAAATCATGTATCTTCATATCTAAAAAAACTTACTCTAAATAACACTATATACGACGAGTGTATATTAAATAGTAGTGATGGATGTGAAGCATTACTATTTGGTTCTTCCCCTTCTTGAATTTTTCTTTTTCTTTTTCTTTTTCTTCTTCTTTGTAGAAGCAGCATTACGTCTAACGTGTCTTATAAATCTTGGGTTTTCAATTTCTTTACCTGTTGTTATGTCAAATAATACAGAACAAGTTAAATCGATTATTACTAGTTCATCTAATTCTATACCACTATTAATCATAATATCAAATATTTCTTTTAATGTTATATTTATTTGTTTATTGTTTTTTAATATAACACTTTTAGCGGGACATCCGTCTAATCCTTTATTACGCCAAGTTTCTATTACATCTATTGGGGGAGAACTATTCAAATACAAAAATATTCTGTTTTCAAGTTTAGAACCACTTTTATCTTCATCTTTATAAATGGTGTATGTTTTGTTTGTAATTGGCGAATCAACTTCGTATGAATTTATAGAATATCTTGCATCACCAAGTAAAAAAAATGTTTGTACATCAGGATCTTTGTCTGGCCCTTTGCGCCATTGTTCCATCATAGTAGGTAAATAAGGACCGCTTCTTAATTTAGGTCCATCATTTTCAAAAGTAATTAGTTGTTGTTTAATATGTTCAGCTGTATCTGTTCCAATAGGTTTATTAGATAAATCAACACTTCTCATTATCATAGGTAAGAGATTAGGCATACCCGATTGGTAAAAATTACATACTCCCGCCGGAACTGCATTCAGTTTAGTTGTCTTAAAAGGACAACTAGTTTGTGGTATACTATCTCCATTCATATTTATTACCCCATGTGTAGTTATAAATAAATGACCTATATTTGTTGTTTTTTCAAACATTGCCATATATATATATATATTATATATAATCTCCTTCATCATCTTCGTCATCTTGATATTTATCTTCTATCATCTCTAAATTCCAAGATAAACTAAACTTGGGGTTTTTCATCAATAACGTAAAACTTATAGGAATAATAGGTATAGCTTCTTGTATTTTGTCTTTAAACTTATAACTCGATATATCAGCATCGTCAAAAGGACATTTAACACCGTTTATTACAGATAAATATATATTATCATCCATTATAACCCTGCAATGAAATAAATATCTAATTGTATATTTTTCGTTATATTCTGGACAATATCCGATAAATAGATCTTTTGAATTTTGTTTTTCTGTCGCTTTAAACATTATTTTACCTTCGTCTGTTTCCCATTTTTCATTTGTACTCCAAATTTCTAAAACTAAATTAGCACTTTCACTAGATAACAGTCTAATTTCTTTATTTTCTCCACCTAAATCGGTTAAATATAATTCTGATGGTGGAAATAAAGGTGGTGCTGCTGATGAATGTAAAATCAATTTAGAGTTTGATATTTTATTATTTGCTATAAATGCATTTGCTAATGTAATTAAAAATATAATTCGGTACATTATTTAATTACATAATATATTTTTAAATTCAATTGTATGTTTATTTCTAAATAATCTAGATCTTATGGTTACATAAGCTTTATCGCTAGTCTTATTATAAACAATATTATTTAAAGTAAGTAAATATTTATTCATAATTTCTCTTATATTGTAATCTGGACTATAATCAAACGACTCATTATTATCGTTATAAGTATAATTTATAATACAATTTTTTCTTATAAACCCGCTGAAATTTAAAACAGCTATTTTATCTGATATAAATTTCAATTCTATATTCTGTTGTTTATAAAGAAGAGGAATCTTAAAATTTGAAGTATATGTATTTCCTGACAATTTAAAACCATTACATAATACAAATGTAAACAATAAAACTAGTTTTCTTAACATTATACTTGTAAGTATTAGTATATTTATATAGTTTAAACTATGTAAAATAAAAAATTGATAAAGTATTTGATAATTATATTAGATTATAGTAATATGGCTATTCGTTATCAGTTGGTTAGTCAAAATGAGAACATTAAAAATAAATTATATTTTATAGTATTAGCTTTCTTTACTGTTTCTATGACGGCTACCTTTTCGGTTTTATGTATAAAGCGTCAATATGGCGAATATCAAGGACCATTCTTGCCTGGGGTTTGTGAACCATGGTGGACAGATGATACTAATCCACCTGTTCCTGTATCTATCCCTACCAATGCAGCCAATTGTGGGCCAAAAAAAATCGTTTGGGTGTATGTAAACTCTACGCCAATTGTATCGGGATATATTCAATACTGTCAGATTAGAAACGAACCTACGCCACTTCCTACGTTTCTTTATCCTCCTACACCACTTCCTACATTAGCCTATGCTCCAACTTCACTTCCAAAATAGTTATATAATAATTACCATAGATAAATATGACTTAATATCTTAGGATTATAATAACCTTTGCTTTTTTTTATTTCTTTATCAATAGCTTTCTTTCTATTTTTTTCACCAGAATGTCTATTATAGTAATTTCTTTGACGTTTTTTATCACCGTGATTCTTATATGTGTATAAACCTATTTTAGTTCTGTCTTTATATTGTTGATAATCTTTGTGTCCAAAATGGATAATTCTATTTTTATCTGTTTTATTGTTTTTAACCGTAGCTGTATATTTTTTATCACCAGGTCCTTTTTTAAAGTTTAATATTTTTTCTTTCATTTCTTTTTTTCCACCCACCTGTATCTTTGCAACTTTTCGAGTTCCATAACCATGCTTTTTTTTTGCTTTTTTTGCTAGTTTTAACGCTTTACTTTTCTTGTTGCATCCTTCTTCTAGTATCTTATAATCTACTGCCGCCGCTTTACCAGCTGTTATACTACTTGCTAAACGCGCGTTTCCCCATGAATGCGATGTTTGATTTGGTCTACTACCAGAACTATAATATGCTCCTTGTCCCTTTTTAATTATTTTTTGTAAAGCCTTTATGCTACATCCAGTTTTTTTTGCAAGATTTTTTGACGCGGTTATTTTATTAACTTTATAAATCTTCTTAGCTTTTTCTATATGATTAGATATTTTAGACTTAAATGATTTAACTTTATTTCTTGTATAATATCTTTTATACTTATACGCTTTTTTTGATTTATTCAGTTCTTTTTTTTGAAAAAACTTGTCTTTTAAAGATAGTATACTTGGTATATACCTTTTAGGATATTGCATATATATATATTAAATTGAAATAAATATTTTAATAATATAAATATATTATTAATGAATGATGCAAAAAAAAGTGATGTCTTTACACCTGATAAAATATCTGAAATTATGGCAAGTAAATTATACGCTAATGGTTCTTTACTAGAACCATCCGTTGGTACGGGCAACTTACTTAAATATTTAAATTTAAATAAATACGATGACATAGATGTATATGAAATAAATAAAAATTATTTAGATTTAATAACTAACAGTAAGATTAATAAACATAATTTAGATTATCTTAAAAATACTACGCATAAAAAGTATAAAAATATAATATTAAATCCACCATATATTAAAATACAAGAGTTATCACTCGATAATAGAAAATATATAAAAGAAAACTTTACTATATTAAATACAGGTTTAATAGATATATATTATGCTTTTCTTATCAAATGTATAGAGCAATTACACGATGAAGGTATAATGGTATCGATTACGCCCAATTCTTATCTTTACAATAAATCTTCATTTAAACTTAGAAAATATTTATTTGAAAATAAATTAGTAAAAGAAATTATAGATTATAAAAGTGAGAAAGTCTTTCCTAATCATTCAGTCTATTGTTGTATTACAGTATTTACTAAAAATAATAAAGAATATCTTACTTACAACGATACAACAATTAATTATAGTAGTATAAACCTTAGTGATTACAATATATTTACTTTAAATCAAGAAGCAAGAATGCTTGATTCTATTTGTAAAATTAGTAATGGTGTAGCTACTTTAAGAGATAAAATATATATTCATAAAGAAAAATTGTTTGACGAACCATGTTGGAAAAATATAACGGATGGAAAAAATATGAAATTTATTATTTATCCTTACAACGATGGTAATATTATAAACGAAAGTTTATTTAAAAAAAATAATCCTAAAACATACAACTTTTTATTAACCAATAAAGAGGAATTAAGTAAACGCGATAAAGGTAATAAAAAATATGAAACGTGGTATGCCTTTGGTAGAACGCAATCTTTAAAAATATCTAAAAAAAGTAGGGTTATTTACATTCCAACATTAATTGATCCGTCTAATATATCTATTAGTATAAGAGAACCTACTTTATTTCAAAGTAGTTTATGTATTGAACCAAATAAAGACGATGATGTTGAAATTATAGTTAATACAATCAAAAAAAACATTAACTATTTAAAATCAATTAGTTCACAGCGTTCTGGTGGCTGGATAACATTAAGTAGTAGAAATTTATACAAAATTCCAATAGACTAAACTATTAGTTTAGACAAAATATCATTTAATTCACGGTAAGGCGTGTTTTCACTATACCCAACTATTTCAGGACGCTGGGTATAATTATCACCAATAATATTTTTATGCTTGACATCTATAATATAATTTATAATATCATATGTTATACCTTTTTTAATAAGTACATTCATTTGTTTAATATCATTATTTGTGATTATTTCAAAATTTTTTATTTTTTTTGATTTATCTAAGTATGGAGTTTTACTTAAATATATATTAATTGGTATAAGATTTAAAGGAAATTCTTTATTTTCTTCGTTATCTTCATGTGCCCATTTAATATGGTGTAATTCTCCTGTAAGAGTTTCCCAGTAATTGTTTTTATTTTGTTTATAGTTGGTCATTACTAGCTTGACAGGCATTACAATAAATGGTTTATTTTGTTTAAAAACCACTATATCACATTTTTTGTATCCAGATGAATTTACTGATGATACTTTTTGTTCTAATTTAACCTGATAAATATTTTCTATTTTTTTTAGTTTAATAAACTCCATTATTGAATTCGCTATGTATCTATGAAATTCATCTACTTTTTTACAGCTTCTTGCACCATGCGTAAAATATAGATCAAGACAATTAATTAATGTATCTATTAAGCCTGTATTTATTTTTTCAACTATACTACTTTTAATCCTAAGACTTTTCATTTGTGCAGACGCATTCATTTAATAATTTAAAAAATAAATATTTATCTTCAATTTTTATTTAAAATTTAAAGATAAATAATTAATATAATGGTATTATCTGAATACGAAAAACATCAATTAAAAAAAATGATTGAGGCAAATGATACAAAAGATATGACTGATAAGATAAGACAAAATCAACATAGCGTTAAAATTAAGGAAAATATAGAAATGATAATTAAATTAAAAAACGAGAATCTACATACATATAATACTAATTTTGCAGAGTTTGAAAATATAGTTTTACAACATTGTGGATTTTTATTTACTCATTACACTGATATATACAACAAAATAATGAAAGATGAAATTAATATAAATATTCTAAATAAATTACTAAACGTATTAAAACAGATTGAAGATAACAAACTTGATCAACACGAAGCGTCGTTTTTAGTTGGAACCATATTAAAAGAAATGTATGTAGATAGTGCTATTAAAAAAGCTGAAAAACTCGACGAAAACTCTGAAAAAGAAAAGAATCAAAGACCTAAACCTAGAAATATTTCGTGGACAGAATATAAAAATAAATTATAATTTTTTTTTATTCATATAGTACGAAATAATTAAAAGTAATGATATTGTTAAAATATATAATTTAATCTTACGATCTTTTAAAGAGTTATTTGTTTTTTCATTTGTTGATTTATAATTATTAAAATAACTAATGTAAAAATCTTTAAGTGAAATTTGGTCTTTTCCTAAACTTTCATTAACTCTATTATGTATAAAATGAGTCCATTTTATAAAATCTTTACGATTATCTAAATACGGTAAAACAGGGTACAATTTTAATATTTGAATAAAATTACGTGAACTCTTTTTATCAGGAATAAATAAGGGTAAATCTTGAACAAATTTATAATGACTTTTTTTATCAATAACATTTGGTTTATTTGGATAATTAAATGCCATTGTATGTATAACAAACCAATAATGCGGCCCCCATATTTCAGAGTTCATTAAATATTAAAAGATATAAAAACATATACAATATTACATATAATGCGTACATTTAATTTTTGTAATAATTGTGGTAAAAATGGACATTTATATCAAGTATGCAGCGATCCTATAACTAGTATAGGAATTATAGCATATAAATTTGAAAACAATAATTTAAAATACCTTATGATTTGTAGAAAAGATACTCTTGGATATATAGATTTTCTTAGAGGAAGATACAGTTTAAATAATATAGATTACATATCAAGATTAATTGATATAATGACAAATGATGAAAAAAATAAATTACTATTAGAAGCGAATTTTGAAAATTTGTGGAGCGAATTATGGGGATCTAATGTTGGAATACAATATAGAGGTGAGGAATCTAGTGCAAAAGAAAAATTTATTAAATTAAAAAAAGGATATACTCTTAATAACACTGTTATCAAACTTGAATCATTAATAGCTGATAGTACATCTAGCTGGGTGGAACCTGAATGGGGATTTCCAAAGGGTAGAAGAAATTATCAAGAAAAAGACCTATTTTGCGGTTTAAGAGAATGGAGTGAAGAAACAGGTTATAATGAAAATTCTATTAATATTATAACAAATATTATGCCATACGAAGAGATATTTATAGGCTCTAATTATAAATGTTATAAACATAAATATTATATTGGGACCATTAAAGACAATAATTTACCTATTGATAAATTTCAGAAATCAGAAGTAAGCAGAGTGATGTGGAAAACTATTGACGAATGTAAGAGCTGTATAAGAAGCTATAATTTAGAAAAAATACAATTAATTGAAAAAGTTAATGCTTTTTTAATTGAAAACAATATATGTATATAATTTATTTATGTATATAAATAATATACATGGGAACTTTAAATGAAATAGAATTAAGAGAACAACAAAACCTTAATGATACTAACAATTTTGATTATTTATACCCAAGTTTAGATGACCCTAAATTTATCGTTAAAATTGCTGAAAAAAAAGAATTCAATGATACAGAATATGATGGTAAAATAGAAGATGTTCAACAAGAGGCTGAGCGATTATGTAATGCGGATTTCGAATTAGCAAATCATCAAATATTTGTTAGAAATTTTTTATCTAATCAAACGCCGTACAATGGTTTATTGTTGTTCCATGGTTTAGGTACAGGTAAAACTTGTTCTGCTATAACTATAAGTGAAGAGTATAGAGAATATATGAAACAAATAGGTATTAGTAAAAGAATAATAATTGTTGGAAACAAAAATATTCAAGACAATTATAAGTTGCAATTGTTTGATGAAAGAAAATTAGAATTAATCGATGGAATATGGATTTTGAAAGGATGCACCGGAAATAAATTTATAAATGAAATTAATCCTATGAATATGAAAGGTATGTCCCGTTCAAAAATAATATCACAAATTAATACTATTATAAACACATCATACCTATTTTTAGGTTACAGAGAATTTGGAAACTTAATTGGTAAAAAAATTAATAAATTTAAAAATGAAAGTAATGAAAAAACTAAATTAAAAAATATAATAAAAACAATTAAAAATGAATTCTCTAATAGATTAATTATAATTGATGAGGTGCAAAATGTTAGAATGACGGATAATATTGAAGATAAAAAAGTCGGTCAAAGATTACTTGAACTTACTAAATATGCTTTGAATGTTAAACTTATACTTTTATCTGCTACACCCATGTTCAATAGTTATAAAGAAATAATATGGCTTATAAATCTGTTAAATCAGAACGATAAAAGAAGACTTATTTCTATTAGTGAAATATTTGATTCAAAAGGGAATTTTAAAGTAGACGATGAAGGTAATGAAATCGGAAAAGAACTATTAATTAGAAAAGCAAGAGGATATGTATCTTTTGTAAGAGGAGACAATCCATATACATTTCCTTACAGAATATTTCCTTATTATTTCTCTCCTGCAAATAGCATTAAAAATATAGAATATCCTAAAAAACAACTTAATGGTAAAATATTATTGCAAGGAATTGAGCATGTAGATGTTTATACAGTTGGAATAGGCGACTATCAAAAAAGCATATATAATAAAATAACAGAAGACATTCAAAAAAAGTATGCTAATTTAACAGAAGATAAACTGGACAAAGGATTAAACTATCAACTTCTAGAAGGTCCTTTACAAATATTAAACATTACTTATCCTACCCCTAATCCGGATGATATCAAAGAATCCTATGGCAAAAATGGATTAGAAAATGTAGTAGATTTTAATAATGATTATGAAAATTTTAAGTATAAATCTGAACATCCGGGCTTCTTTAAATTAGATAACATAGGTAATTATAGTGCAAAAATAAAAAGTGTATGTGAAAACATTTTAAAGTCGGAAGGTGTAATACTTATATATTCTCAGTACATAACAGGTGGATTAGTGCCAATGGCATTAGCCCTAGAAGAATTAGGGTTTTCTAGATATGGAAGAAATAATTTATTTAAAACTTCTCCATC
>MDSX01089706.1_pt1 | contig 19294 bp, 24 predicted proteins | sample 811141 | NCBI WGS metagenome assembly MDSX01 (sample SAMN05326642, study PRJNA326480) | marine metagenome | isolation source: seawater | place: Atlantic Ocean: South East | collected 2010 | reverse complement strand
TATTTAGCAATGATATTGTACTTTTTATTATTTACAGTATATCTATTATACGCTGCGTTTATGACAGAAGGCCAAGATCAGGCAAGACTAGCAACGGTTTTATGCGCACCTGGGGTAGTATGGTTTGTTGTATGCGGTTTTATGGGACTTGAAATGATGGGTGCACCAGTTGCTGAATTTCCAAGTGCACTGTTACCCTTAACCCTTTGGTCCTTACCTGCTGTTACCGGGATAATGAATTGGAATTCAAATTAATTTTGAATTCTGATAGCTAATTAAGTAAACGTTAATATTAAATTAAAACTCTACGCTTTAGTTTCATTATTTCTGCTTTCACCTTCTAGCTCACAGGAAAGCTTGACCGTCGGTTTTTGGAATGCAGAGAATCTGTTTGATCTAGTTGATGATCCCAATAAGAATGATGAGGAGTTTTCAATTGGTGGACGTAAGAACGTCACCAACGATATCTATGATTTAAAAATTAAGCATTCAGCTGAGATTCTGTTTGACTTAAATGTAGATGTTCTAGGCCTATGTGAAGTTGAAAACTTAAAAGTATTAAAGGATTTAAACCGCTCTTACCCAAATAGAAATTATGATATCATTCATTATGATTCTCCGGATGAGCGGGGTATTGACAACGCGCTTCTTTACGACAGAAGTCGCTTCACTGTCTTAAAGAGCAAAGCCATACCAAACACTTTGGATAATAACGATAAATCCAGAGACATTCTGCATGTGATGGGCCAATTTCAAAGCGACACATTGCACCTATTTGTTAATCACTGGCCATCTAATTACGGTGGGAGGGAAAAAGCAATACCTAAAAGAGCAGCTACAGCTCGTTTAATCAAAAATGAAATTGAAAAAATTCAACAAAAAGATCGATTCGCTGAAATTCTCTTAATGGGTGACTTCAATGAAGATCCCGATGAGAAAAATATTAAATCTTTAGATGTTATTGGCTTGAAAAGTATGATGAGCCCATTAATGGGAAAACCCAAAGTAGGTACTTACGTTTACAGAGGCGTTGACTATTTTTATGATCAATTCCTAACAAACAGTGGATTGCGCGATAACAATAATCTATCTGTTGTTAAAAACTCAATCTACATCCTCGATTTGCCTAAATATCGACAACAAGAGGGTAATTATAAACATTATCCGTTTCGGTTTTGGGCAGGCAATAGATTATTAGGGGGCTATTCCGACCATCTTGCAATAAAAGTTTCAATTAAAAAGGTTAATTTTAAAAATTAAAATTTAACTTTTAAATTATTGATGCATCTAATATAGAAGAGACACTCAAAATAAACGATAAGGAATACGTTATGAATAAATACATTTTACCAATTGCATCTTTATTATTATTTATTACTGGATGTGAGAATGCAATGCACAGTGAATCTTCTGAGCTTGATAATGTAGAATTACAGCAACTATCATCAGAAATAAGCTATGACTTAGGCTTAAGTAAATCATCGACTGATGCGTTAAATGGTTCGCTTAATCGTCATGGTAAGAGTGGAAAGCACCGTGAGCCTGGGTTCCTTTGGAAAGTATCAGCTGAAATGTCAGATCAATTAACTGAGGAAGAAAAAGCGGTCCTTTTTGAAAAGATGGATGAAAAGGAAATACCTGTTTTTGGTAGCGGGATGAAAAAAGGTGGAAAGTCTGGAAAAAAAGGAAAAAAACAATTCTCGGGTATTTATAAAGTTCTGACAGAAGATCAAAAGGTTATATATAAAGCCATGATGGCAGATTATAAAGAAAAGTTTAAATCCCTTAGAACTCAAGCAAAAGATGGATCTATTACAAAAGACGACGCCAAAGGTCAAATGAGCGCCCTTAAAGACGCAATGCAAGCAGAAGTTGATGCATTATTGACGGATGAGCAAAAAGCGCAAATTGAGCAAAATAAAGCCGATCGCAATGCTAAACGCTCAGCGTATCGCGATTCTTCGAAAGCGGTTATGGTGAATGTCCTATCTATGACGGTTGATCAGGTAGATGCGTACGATGCAGCAAAACAAGAAGCTAAAGATGCTGCAAGCATATTATTTGAACAATCAAAGAATGGCGATATTGACCGTGAAACGCTTAGGGCTAGTTTAAAATCGCTTTTTGCTGAAAGAAATGATAAACTTGAGTCGATTTTTAATGTTAAGCAAATGGACATTATTAAAATACATAAAGCTTTAACGTTGCGCATGAAAAAACATCGTGCATCCAAAGGGAAAAAAGGAAAAAACAGTCGCACTAAAAATTAAATATCGTAAAAAAGGCTGATTTAAGCTCATTAATCAGCCTTTTTACTTATGAAAACTTTCCCTAAATTCTTTTGTATCACAATTTTACAGCTTACGAGTTGAAACTTTTTATGGTCAGATTTGTATAATACTTAAAAGAAGGAGTCAATATGTTTAGTTCATTTCTTGAAGTTCTTTTCAGTGTATCTCTTTTTCTCTTTGGAGGAAATATCTTAGACACCAGACTCTCATTACATCACTTTGAAGACAGTGATTATAAAGACATCTTTTTTCTAAAGAATAAACAATCAACCGTTAAAAAGTGCACAAAACATTCAATTTTTGAAAATATAGAAAAAATACATAGATACAATCCGCAAGGCAGTATGGAAACTGTGTATAGAATAACAAATCCAGAGGAAAACTAATGAAAAAATTATCACTCTTAACAATCATAGGTTTCATGTTTGTTGTTGGTTGCGACACCATGAACAATGAAAGTGATGTAAATCTAGATGATCCAGAACTACAGGCTTTAGCGGAAGGTTTAAATGCTGACATTGGTTTAAGTAAATCATCTGATGATGCATTTAAGGATGCGCTCAATCGACATGGAAAAGATGGAAAACATCGTAGAGACCCTGGGTTTCTTTGGAAAGTTGCTGCTGAAATGCAGCAAAACTTAACCCAAGAGGAAAAAGATAAAATGTTTGCGTGGATGGATGCCCATTCTGTAGCATTTCTTCATGCCCCTGAAAGAAAAGATCATCGCGGTCCAAAAGGAGATAAAGGTGGCATGGACATTCGTCTGATGATGACGGTTATGGATACGGATCAGCAAGAAGCCCTCAAAAATATTATGGATTCATACAGATCTCAAATGGATGAAGTTTTACGCGCGATGAAAGATGGCACTAAAGATGAAGCAACAGCAAAAGCTGAAATTGAAGCACTTGAATTAGCTATGAAGAATGAAATTGATTCATTGTTAACTGATGAGCAAAAAGATCGAATAGATAGATTGCAGGCTGATATGAAACAAAAAAGAGACGATGCTTTTCAGTTAGAGCGCGATGCTATGGTAGCAGCCTTAGAGATGTCAGCTGACCAGGAAGCCGGCTTAGCAGAAATTAATCAAAAACATTCAGATGCATTAAAAGCTTTGTTTGAAGAAATGAAGAATGCTGGTGATAGTGCAGATAGAAAAGATTTTGAGGGTAGAATCAAAGATCTCAGCGTGACCCGAAATAACGAACTTGAGCTTTTATTTAGTGATAATCAGCTTGAGGTAATTAAAGTACATGCTTCTTTAGTAATGATGTTCTCGAAACATTGTGACGGAAGAAAAGATGGAGGATGGGGAGATTCCGGCGGAAAAGATGATACTCGCAAAGACTAAGTCAACCAATATTATTTTTGAAGGATTAAAAATGAAAAAACTGTTACTATTATTTACCGTTGCATTTATGTTTTCTTGCGAAGACGAAAAAGATAGCGAAGGTTCATCAAATTCCAATTTATTAGGAAAATGGAATATGACAAATATGGGTGAATATGAAAATGCAAACTGCTCTGGTAATATTGATTACACAGGATTTGCGTTCATGCAGGCTTTTGGCGTAACACAAATCATGGAGTTTAAGTCAAATGGAACAATGACTTTAACCTCATCAATCCTAGGTCAAAATGATGTACTGTCAGGCACATGGACAGAGGGAAAAAATCAATTTTGTCAGCAGGGTGAGTGCATAGATTTTACAGTAAACGGTGACGTACTAACCTACAATGGACAATCTGAAGCATATTGCGAGGACAGTGATGGAAATGAGACAAATGAAACAACTGAATCCGCTTGCACGAACGCAGGAAATGATTGGTATGAAGCATCATGCTCTGTAATTGAGTTTACTAAACAGTAAATCATCTTAAAAAATATCTTTTAAAGGGCTGAGGTATATTTCTCAGCCTTTTTTTTAACCTTTTTACATTACACCAGTCTAAATTAGAAATGCATGCGCACAGACAACGAATTAATAAAAGATTTTCAAAGAGGGAGCGATGAAGCTTTTAACGAGCTTGTTGACCGTCATCTTTCAAATACATATGGATTTTTTAGAAAATTTACAGATTCAAATGAAGAAGCTGAAGATCTTGCGCAAAATATATTTATTAAAATGTACAAATCTTTAAAGAAATTTAGATTCGAATCAGAATTCAAAACATATTTGTTTCGCGCAAATGTAAATATGTCCAATACATATTTTCGCCGTACAAAATGGAAAAATATCCTCCACCTTGATCAAGCTCCTGAACCAAGCTTCACTGATGATAGTGTCGAGGATGCGTGGATAAAAAAAGAGCTGTGGGATGCAATAGCAGTGTTACCCAAAAGGCAGCGAATGGTTATGACTATGCGTCTAACAGAATGTACTCCTTATAGGGAAATCGCTTCTACGTTAGGCATATCAGAAAATTCTGCAAAAGTTTCTTACCATCATGCTGTCTCATCGCTTAAAGAAAAATTGAACAAATAATATGAATATTGACGAACAAATAAAAAAAATTCAAAATGAAGATATTAATCGTATTGATTCGAAAGATTTTATAAAGAATCTCCATCATCAGCGTATGCAGAATGATGTCCGCACATCACGATTTATTAGTGGGGTAGCATCATTTTGCATACTAGCCATTTTTAGCGCAATAACGGTTAACCAATTAGCAGATGATTCAACCTTTTATGTCGCAACGGACTTAAAACCTTATGAGCAGATGGATGCAGAAACGGAGTCTTATGTCATTGAACTTGCAGACTACTTGATAATCTCTAGTGAAGACATATGGGAGACCTTACATTTTTTTGATGAAATCAATTTTAATAATTTAATCGCTTCTAACTATGGAGATATAAATGAATAAAATCGCTACACTATTAATGAGTATTTCGCTAGTGCTTTGTCAGCCAGGCAAACCGGGTGGACCTGGCGGGCAGTATGGAAAAAGAATGGAAATGATGATGGTCTGGAAGATGACAGAATATCTAAATTTATCAGAACAGCAAGCTGAAAAACTTTTCCCTAGAATGAGAAGGCAGCGCGTCAAAATGAATGATTATCTTTTGTCCGAAAAAGAATTATTTGATTCGCATTTATCTAAAATTAAGAAAGGTGAGAAGATTGCTCAGTCTGATGTAGATGCAGTTTATAAAAAGATGCAAGATTTAGCGGATAAAAAAAATGATGCTCGTATGAAATTTTTTAAATCAACCAGAGATATACTTGACCCAACACAGCAGATTATGTTTTTGAGCTTTGAACCTTACATGAAAGAAGAGGCTCAAAAAGGCATGAAAGAGCGTTATCGCAGGAAGCCAGATCCAAGGATGGGGAAAGGCAAAAAGCGAAGATAATTTGTATTCAATAATTAAAAACCCTCTTTATTGAGGGTTTTTTTGTATCATAATAATTGTTCAGTGCAGTAATTTTTAATTATGAAATCAATTTATAATTTTAGCGCAGGACCTGCGATCCTTCACCCTTCAGTGGTAAAGGCAACCTCAGATGCCACACTTGAATTCAAAGATACCGGTATGAGTCTTATGGAGATGAGCCATCGGTCACAGCCCGTAGTTGACATGGTAAGCGAAACAGAGAACTTGGTGCGAAAACTGCTTAATCTTACCGATAGTTATAAAGTTTTATTCCTTCAGGGTGGAGCCTCATTGCAATTTTGTATGGTACCGATGAATCTTCTAGGAGAGGGTCAGGTAGCTGACTATACCAACACAGGTACCTGGTCACAAAAAGCCATAAATGAAGCTATGATTTATGGGAAAGTAAATGTGATATCCTCTTCAAAAGACTCCAATTATAACTATATTCCTAAAGAAATGAACCAATCTGACAATGCGCAGTATCTACATTTGACGTCAAATAATACTATTTTTGGAACTCAATGGAATAGCTTTCCATCTCCTATGAGAAGTGAAACATATTTAGTCGCAGATATGTCATCTGATATTTTTAGTAGAGAGTTTGAAATTGATGATTTTGGCTTAATATATGCTGGAGCGCAAAAAAATATTGGACCGGCAGGCGTCACGCTTGTAATTATTAGAGAAAGCATACTTCAAAGCGTTTCCAGAGACATACCCACAATGATGCAATATCAAACGCATATTAATAAAGAGTCGATGTTCAATACTCCTCCCGTTATGAGTATATATGCTGTTAATCAAAGTCTTCATTGGCTTGATTCAATTGGTGGAGTATCAAATATGGAGATAAAAAATAAAAGAAAAGCAAAAAAATTATACGATGAAATTGAGCGAAACTCTTTATTCAATTGCCCGGTGCACGAAGATGATCGCTCAATAATGAACGTACCCTTTATATTCAATGATGAATTGGATGAGGCAAGGTTTTTAGATTATTGTGCTGACAGAGGCTTGTATACATTGAAAGGTCATAGATCTGTTGGGGGATTTAGAGCTTCAATATATAATGCCATGCCAGAGGAAGGGGTAGATGCGCTGATTGAAGCTATGCGGGACTATGAAAAGAAATTTTAGTTATCCCACAGCCCTTTTTTACCAAGTTTTTTTATTTTTGGTGCAATAACGAATGCACAATAAGGAGCGTTAGGATTATTTTCGTAATAATCCTGATGATATCCTTCCGCTAAATAAAAATTATCCAATTCTTTTACTTCTGTTGTAATGGGTTTATCAAACATTTTTGAAGCTTTTTCTAAAGCAATCTCCGATGATTTTTTTTGCGAATCGTTAATATAATAAATAGCAGATCGATATTGTGTTCCAATATCGGCCCCTTGACGGTTTAAGGTTGTTGGATCATGGGCTTGCCAAAAGATATCAAGCAATTCATCGTATGTGACTATTTTAGGATCAAAAACAACTTTACAAACTTCAGCGTGTCCAGTCTTACCAGACGTAACCTCTTTATACGTAGGGTTCTTGGTTTGACCGCCTGCGTAGCCAGATATAACCTCGCTAACGCCATCAATCCTTTCAAAAACAGCTTCTACGCACCAAAAACAACCTCCGCCCAAAATTGCATATTCACTATTATTTTTAGTCATTTTTGAACCTTTCTTATTTTGACCTAAAGCTATAGCGGAAAATAAAAATAGAACTAGAAGGTATGAAAAATATTTTCTCAAATGTACCTTAGAGCTCTTTTAAATCTTTGTGTAATGTGTTTAGCATTTCCTTTGCATCACCAAAAACCATTACGGTATTTTCAAAACCAAATAATTCATTCTGAATACCTGCAAAGCCCGGATTCATAGTTCGCTTATTAACAATCACGGTTCTCGACTTATCTACATCGAGTATTGGCATCCCAAAGATTGGGCTGGCAGTATCATGACGTGCAGCGGGATTAACAACATCGTTTGCACCTAATACTATAGCTACATCGCAATCCTCAAACTCTGGATTTACTTCATCAAGATCTTTTAATAGTTCGTATGGAATATTCGCTTCAGCTAGCAGGACATTCATATGTCCAGGCATTCTACCAGCTACAGGATGAATCGCATACAAAACTTTTTTACCCATTGATTCTAATTGTTCTGCTACTTCCCTTACTGCGTGTTGGGCTTGGGCAACCGCTAAGCCATACCCTGGTACAACGATTACTTTATCTGCAGCATCTAAAATCATTGCAGCTTCATCCGTCGTTGAGGATTTGATGCTTATCTGTTTAGTCTCAGAGGAGCCTTCATCCGAACTTAAGCCAACAGCTCCAAAAATAACGTTTGAAAGCGACCTGTTCATTCCTTTACACATAATATTGGTGAGAATTAATCCTGATGCCCCAACTAACGCACCAGCAATAATCAATCCATTATTCATTAAAACAAAACCCGTTGCAGAAGCAGCAATACCTGAATATGAATTAAGAAGAGAAATAACTACCGGCATATCAGCGCCACCAATTGGAATGGTTAGGGTGATTCCAATTAATGCAGATAATACAATAACAACATAGAATGCATTCATTTGGTTAGCGCCACCTAAAACGGTATATACCGCAAAAACAATCAAGCCCATCATAATAATTGCGTTAAGAGCCTGCTGACCTTTAAATACAATGGGCTGACCGCTAATGAAACCCTGCAATTTGCCAAAGGCAATAAAGCTCCCTGTTAATGTAAGTGTGCCAATGAAAATTGACAAGATTATAGTAGTCACAAGAAACGTGGATTGTTCAGAAGTGTCGTATTTAGAAAAAAATTCAGCAGTAGCAACAAGCGCAGATGCACCACCGCCAAACCCATTAAAGATCGCAACCATTTGGGGCATTTGTGTCATTTCAACGCGCAATGCAAATGTAGCACCAAGAATGGAGCCCACAATCATTCCTATTGCGATAAGCTTAAAATCTAATCCTCCAAAAGATGAAACGGTTGCTATAATAGCAATTAGCATACCAATAGAAGCAATAGCATTCCCTGTTCTTGCGGTCTTAGGTGAGCTCAATCTTTTAATACCAAGAATGAAAAGAACCGCAGCTATAACGTAAAATAAGTTTGTGTAATCCATTTTAATTATTTCCGTTTAAACATTTTTAACATTCTATCCGTCACCATAAAACCCCCTACACAATTAACCGTAGCAAAGACTACAGCTATTAAACCTAACCAGGTTCCAATATCACCATCAATCTTAGTTGAAATAATCGCACCAACAATTGCAATTCCAGATATAGCGTTTGATCCAGACATCAATGGTGTATGTAAAGTAGGAGGGACCTTAGTAATTATCTCAAACCCGACAAAAATCGCCAGAATGAAAACAGTAATAATATTTATATCCATTTTTAATCCTTTTTTACAGCTTGCTGTGTTGGTACGTGCGTTATTTTACCTTGATGGGTAAATATTGATCCCGAAATGATTTCATCTTCCATATCAATTTCAATAGCACCCTCTTTAGTCATATGAGAAATAAATGTTGATATATTTTTCGCATACAGTTGAGACGAGTGAACCTGCATCGTTGAGGGAAAATTTAGTGTGCCATCAATAGTAACACCGTTTTTGTTTTTAACTTCACCTGCAACTGTATCTTGGCAATTTCCTCCATTTTCAGCAGCAAGGTCAACGATTACAGAGCCTTTTTTCATAGCTTCAACCATACCACTTGGTATTAATAGGGGGGCAGGTTTACCTGGAATGAGTGCAGTGGTTATCACTAAATCAGACTTCGATATATGCTCCTTCATTAAAGCCTGTTGTTTTTCTTTATAATCATCTGAAGTTTCTTTTGCATAACCACCCTCTCCAACTCCTTCTTCGTTCTCACTTGCAACTTCAACAAATTTGGCACCCAATGACTCAACCTGCTCTTTAACTTCAGGACGAACATCAAAAGCTTCAACCTGCGCTCCAAGCCTCTTTGCAGTTGCAATAGCTTGCAACCCAGCGACACCTGCACCAATAATGAGAACTTTTGCAGGAGGAATTGTACCAGCGGCTGTCATTAATAATGGCATATATACTGGAAGATGCATTGCGCCAGTAATAACGGCTTTATATCCCGCAACATTGGCCTGAGAGCTTAATGCATCCATGCTTTGGGCTAATGTTGTTCTTGGAATCAAATGCATAGAAAATGCAGAAATATTCTTTTGAGTAAGTTTTTTTACAGCTTCTGTATCGCGTGTCGTTTGAATAAATGATATATATGCCGATCCATTTTTAAGTTGATCAATTTCATCCAGAGTCGCCGTTGCTACTTTTATTGTAAGATCAGAATTTGATAAAATCGATGAAGCATCTGCGACAATCTTTGCCCCAGAATTTTCATAGTCGCTATCTGTAATAAAAGATGATTCACCTGCACCAGCTTGAATATGAACCTCTAGTCCAGACTTCAATAAATCCTTAACGGTTTGAGGAGTTATAGCAACCCTATTTTCGCCATCTAATACTTCTTTTAGTACTCCAACTATCATTATATAACCTGTAAATAATTATAGATTTCAGCCTTGAATTTAAATAATTATTTATATATAACTTCAAATGATTAAACATTTTCCCAATCCCATAAGATTGCTAATTTTACAGATGTCTAGGTCTAGAAATATTATAATATCTATTGCGCTTTTTACCGGGTGTTCATCTTCAATTAAAATTATCGAAACCCATCCCAATAATGAAAAAAAATCAACTGAGGTTTATAATGGAAAGCTCTTTGGTTCAAATCTAATAAAAAAATCTACTTATTATACTAGTGGGCGTATCTTATCAGAAACAAGTTATTCTAGAAATAAAAAACATGGTAAACATGTTTCATTTCACGAAAATGGAAAAATAGCAATTGAGGGTTCTTTCAAATTGGGCCTTAGAGAAGGTAAATGGAAATTTAGAGATAAAAATGGCACTTTAGATTCTATTCATACATTTAAAAATGACAGATATAATGGTACAAATGAGAGCTACTTAAATGGCGTTCTTCAAATTTCTCAAAATTACCGAGAAGGGGAAATGCACGGTAAATTTACCGAATTTAATCAAGAGGGATTTATTAAATCCAAAGGAGAATATCAAAACAATTTACCAAGCGGTAAATGGCAATGGTTTGATAACAACAAGCAAGTTCAAAGATCGATTCATTACAAAAATGGAATAAAAGATGGAAATTTTAAAATCTATGCTGATGGTATTCTGTCTTTAGCGGGAACCTATTCCCAGGACAAACGCCATAATGAATGGAAATGGTATAGAGATCGAAGCCATCTTGATTCATTGGTTAGTTATTCGTACGGTGATTTGAGTGGAGCTTATAAGTCCTGGCATAGTAATGGAGAATTAAAAATATCAGGCTTCTTCAGTAATAATAAATTCGATGGCGAATGGAGCTGGTTTTCAGAAGATGGAAAAATCGACTCAATGAAAACCATGACCAGTGGAACACCAAATGGGATGTCAAAATTATATTTCAAAAATGGTCAATTAAAGGAGCAAGCGTCATATAAGACAGGAAAGCTAGATGGAGAAAAATCAACCTATTACATATCAGGACAACTGAAAGATAAAACCGTATATCGTTTAGATGAAAAAATGGGCCCATTTGAGATATGGACCTCTAGTGGCCAATTAGAAGAGCGGGGCACTTACTTAAAAAATGAGTACCATGGAATAATTCAAAGGAATTATTCAACGGGACTTTTGGCATCAGCTGCAACATATAGTCGTGGAAATCTCGATGGCATTACCCAAATATTCTCTCCTTCTAATTTTTTAAAAAAAGAATCTTTTTTTGACTCAAATAAAGAAATTGCCAGATTTGAGTATCATGACAATGGAAGATTTAAACGTGTCCTTATATTAGATAATGATGACACTATTTATGAACGAAAATGGAATATTGATGGTTTTGAGATTACCGATCAAAATTACATTGTTGGGACAAGGACTAAATCTGATTATTATTTATCCGGTCAGTTAAAATACGAATGTTTATATAAAAACGATTTAAAACATGGAATGGAATGGTGGTTTAATGAGAATCGAAATCCCATAAAAGTAAATCTTTTTAATAACGGAGATAAAATAATTTCTCATGAACTTTCATATACTAGCAATAATTAATACTAAAGATGTAGATTACAGATTATGGATCGATATATTACTTGGATAATAGTTGGGTCAGTATTCGCTGCTTTGGCTGTACTTTTTGGAGCTTTTGGAGCCCATGGATTGAAATCAAAGGTTTCTGCTGAAGACTTGGTAATCTTTGAAACCGGTGTTCGATATCAAATGTACCATGCGCTAGGCTTAATACTTTTAGGCTTACTAGCAATGAATCCAAATCTAAATATATCCACGCTTCCATTTATCTTTTTTGTTATTGGAATCATCATTTTTTCTGGAACACTTTACCTAATTCCACTCACTGGTTTACGTTGGCTGGGAGCCATTACACCAATTGGTGGAACAGCACTTATAGTTGGATGGGTATCGCTAATTTATAACCTGATCAAAGCGTAACAAATGTCAAATTCTAAGAGGGTGCTTGGTGTTTTTGATGCAACATCAATGGTTACTGGCAATATGATCGGTTCTGGCATCTTTTTGCTTGTTGGTTTTGCAGCTGAGCCAGTTACTGGAAATTCATCTTTAATTTTAGCTTGGGTCATTGGTGGATTAATGGCTCTTATGGGCGCTTTTTGTATTGCCGAACTATCCACGAGATTCCCTCAGACTGGTGGTGATTTTATTTACTTGCATAAAGTATATGGACCATTTCCGTCCTTCTTATACGGATGGATGAGTTTGGTAATATTTCAAACTGGATCTACAGCAGTTCTTGCTTCGTTCTCAGCAAAATATATGTTACAATTCTTACCTCAATTACAATTTTTGTCTGTAGCAGGGCTCGCATCTATTATATTATTATTTTTTACAGCAATTCACTGCTTTAAAGTTCAAATAGGTTCTCGTTTCCAATCTATTTTGACAATTGTAAAAGTAATTGGCATTTTTCTATTGATATATATTCTTTTTAGTTCTGATTCAGCACAAACTAATACTCCACTTTCAAGCACAGGGACAAGCAACACTTACCTGGGTTTTTCACGAGCTTTAACTCCTATCTTTTTTGCTTATACAGGTTGGAACTGCGCAGGTTACATTGCAGGTGAGATATCCAAACCTAGAAAAACCTTACCAATCGCTTTGATCGGTGGAACATTAATAACTACGGTTATCTATGCAATTGTAAATTATTCATTTGTACAAACGATTGGATTGGAAGGAATGAAAGGGCAAGAAATGGTCCCATTGTTAGCATTGAATGCTGTAGGCGCAGGTCAATGGTCAGCCTTTTTATCATTACTCATCCTTGTAAGTGTTATGAGCTCTCTCTCAATACATACTCAAACCGCTGCAACAAGAGTTATTCAAGCGATGGGTCAACAGGGAATATTTTTTAATTTTATTGGGAAGACACACCCGCGCTATTATACTCCTGTCAATGCTTTGATTGTTCAAGCGGTTTGGACGATTGGTCTTATGTTTTTATTGGATATTGAAAATTTAGTAGATTCAACGACGGTTGTAATGATAATGTTTTCTGCGCTATCAATTTCTACACTGTTTAAAATCGATAGATCAAAAAATGATTCAACTGTGTATAGAATTCCCTTCTTTCCATTGATTCCATTAGTTTATATAATAAGCGCAATTTTTATTTGCTGGGGAGTGATACAGTATCACTTAAGCCAGAATAGCTACCTACCTTTTTGGGGATTGTTTTTTTTAATTTCAGGGTCCTTGATTTATCACATTTGGAGGCGATTCTATAGCTATGACTAGTTCTAATAAAAACGGTTCGAGAATAAAAGGGGTAAATTTGTTATCATGGGCTGAAGAAAGAATGCCTATACTCAATAATATCTCAAAGCGTTTTATTCATGAAAAGCCATTAAATGGCGTTAAAATTGGTGTTGCGCTTCACCTTGAAAAGAAAACTGGCGTTCTTCTACGTACATTACAAAAAGGGGGTGCGGAGGTATCAGCCTCCTCGTGTAATCCTTTAACTACAGATGACAATGTAGCAGTTGCGCTTTCTGATGAAATGAATATCCATGCGTGGTCCAATCAAACCGATGATGAATATTATGAATGCTTGATAAATGTACTAGAATCTAAACCTGACATAATCATTGATGATGGTTGCGATTTAATCTTTTTAGCTCACAAAAAATATCCTGAATTAGTTAATAATATTTTTGGAGCCTGTGAAGAGACAACAACTGGAATAGTTCGGCTTCGAGCAATGCAAAAGGATAATGCGTTAAGATTCCCCGTTGTAGCAGTAAACAATGCCTATTCAAAATATCTATTTGATAACAGGTACGGAACTGGACAAAGCGTTATCGAAGGCATTTTATCTGCAACCAATACACTGATAGCCGGCAAAAACGTCATCGTTGTTGGATATGGATGGTGTGGTAGAGGTATAGCTCATCGATTGAAAGGGCTTGGTGCAAAAGTTTTTGTAGTTGAAACCGCATCAACCAGCACTGATGGATCTTCGGGCTACCATCGTGCACTTGAAGCTCTGTATGATGGGTGTTGGGTTGGATCTTTGAATGATGTAGCTGATATTGGTGATATATTTATTTCGGCAACTGGCAATAAGCATGCTGTTGGCAAACATCATTTGAAAAAAATGAAGGATGGAGCAATTTTAGCTAACGCTGGACATTTTAATAATGAAATTGATTTAAATGGTTTAGAGTCCATTTCTATCTCTTCTGATGAAATCCTTCCCAATGTTGATAAATATATTTTAGAAGATGGTAAGCATTTAATTCTACTTTCAAAAGGCAGGTTAGTAAATTTGTCACAACCAACCGGGCAAGGACATCCTATTGAGATTATGGATGCAAGTTTTGCAACCCAAGCACTCTGTGTAGAGCATATAGTAAAAAACTATAAAAATTTAGATTCATCAATTTGCGATGTTCCATTGACTATTGATAATGAAGTAGCACGAATTGCGTTAGAATCTCACGAAATTTATCTTGAAGAACTTTCAGAAGATCAAAAAAAATATTTACAAACCTGGCAGGAGGGAACCTAGTGAAGCTCAAAATAAAACCATTTAATAAAACAGTTAAAAGCATGTATATAAATCATGGTCACTTTCATCATGGAGACGCTGGGCTGGATATTTTCATAGCTTCAAGCCAAACAATTAAGGCGGGTGATACTACTCTAATAAAACTGCAGATGGCATGTGAGCCTGAGAGCAATCAACCCTATCTCTTGATGCCGAGATCTAGCATTGCAAAAACACCTCTAAGGCTTTGTAATTCTATTGGACTAATTGATGGTGGATATCGCGGAGAGATTATGGCAGCAGTTGATAACGTTAAAACAGAAGATTATTCCGTTGAACCAAATCAAAGACTGTTTCAACTCGTTGCAATGAATGGAGAACCAATAACATTTGAGATTGTTGATGAATTATCTGATTCTTCTAGAGGAGAGGGTGGCTTTGGTAGTACGGGCAAATAGATTATAATTATAATTTAGCACTCTTTATCAGTGACTGCTAAAAATCATTGATAATTGATAAAATATTTAAGTAATTTCAGGGCTCAAATTTTAAAAACAAATTAATAAATACAGGAGTTTTAATATGGCACTAAAAGTTAAGCCTTTAGCTGATCGCGTAGTGGTAGAACCTGCACCAGCTGAGGAAGTGTCCTCTGGGGGCATTATTCTTCCAGATACTGCTCAGGAAAAACCACAACAAGGTACAATTGCTGCAACTGGACCAGGCAAGGTCTCAGACGCCGGCAAAGCTGTTGCAATGGAAGTAAAAAAGGGAGATAAGGTACTTTATGGTAAATACAGTGGTACTGAATTCTCTTACGAAGGAAAAGATTATTTAATCATGCGCGAGAGTGATATTCTCGCTGTATTGTAAAGGAGCAAATTAAAATGGCTAAAGAAATTTCATATGATCTTGAAGCTCGAAACGCACTTAAAGCTGGAGTCGATAAACTGGCCGACGCTGTTAAGGTTACTTTGGGTCCAAAAGGTAGGAACGTTGTAATTGAGAAAAAATTCGGCGCACCTACTGTTACAAAGGACGGAGTAACAGTTGCAAAAGAGGTAGAGCTTGAAAATAAATTAGAAGACGTTGGTGCACAGATGGTTAAAGAGGTTGCTTCAAAAACTTCAGACGTCGCTGGTGATGGTACTACAACTGCTACAGTTTTGGCACAATCTCTTGTGGCTGAAGGACTTAAGAATGTAACTGCTGGAGCCAACCCGATGTCTATTAAGCGTGGAATAGATGCTGCAGCTCAGGCTGTAGTTGAGGCGCTTCAAGGGCAAAGTAAAGACCTTCCAGACTCAAAGCAAATTGCTAATGTTGGAAAGATATCAGCAAATAATGATGAAGAGATTGGTGAAAAGATTGCAGAAGCAATGGAGAAGGTAGGAAAAGATGGCGTTATTACAGTTGAAGAATCAAAAACTGCAGAAACATTTCTTGAAACTGTAGAAGGAATGCAATTTGATAGAGGCTATCTTTCTCCATATTTTGTCACAAATTCGGACAATATGGAAGCAGAGATGGATGACGCATATCTTTTGATATATGATAAAAAAATATCAAATATGAAAGACCTTCTTCCACTACTCGAAAAAGTAGTTCAGACAGGTAAACCTGTTACGATTATTGCTGAAGATGTAGAAGGAGAAGCGCTTGCAACTCTTGTTGTGAACAAACTTCGTGGAACATTTAAAGTTCTTGCCGTAAAAGCACCCGGATTTGGCGATAGACGTAAGTCTATGTTAGAAGATATCGCAGTTTTGACTGGTGGGACTGTTATTTCTGAAGATGCTGGATACAAGCTTGAAAATGCAACTTTAGATTATCTTGGAACTTGTAAACGAGTAGTTTCTGATAAAGATAATACTACAATTGTAGGCGGTAACGGTGAGACAAGTTCGATTAAGGCCAGAATCAATGAAATCAAAGTACAGATTGAAAAAACTACCTCCGATTACGACCGTGAGAAGCTTCAAGAGCGCTTAGCGAAGCTTTCTGGTGGTGTTGCTGTAATTAACGTTGGAGCTGCTACCGAAGTTGAAATGAAGGAAAAGAAAGCTCGTGTTGAGGATGCTTTGCATGCAACTAGAGCAGCAGTAGAGGAAGGAATTATACCTGGTGGTGGTGTAGCTTTATTGAGAACTGCTCCAGCTCTTGACAAAGTTAAAGTTGATGAAGAAGAAGCTGTTGGCGTAGATATAATGAGAAGAGCATTAGATGCTCCACTTCGCCAAATCTGTTCTAATGCAGGTGTCGAACCATCCATTGTTGCACAAGCTGTTCGCGAAGGAAAAGATGACTTTGGATATGATGCGAGAACCGGTGAATATGTAAATATGTTCAAAGCTGGAATTATCGATCCTACTAAGGTTGCTCGTGTTGCAGTTCAGAATGCAACTTCGATTGCAGGAATGATTTTGACGACAGAAGCTGCTGTAACTGAGATACCAGAAAAAGAGGCTCCACCAATGCCTCCAATGGATCCAGGTATGGGTGGCATGGGCGGAATGATGTAAATTGAGCATAATGCTCTTTATAAAAACCCTCTCTATTTCAGAGAGGGTTTTTTTTTACATGAACCTTGATTAGCGACGAAATAACCTCTTAAATTGTTAATGAAATATGGGTGTAATAAAGCTTAAAAATATGCAATTCTATGGATATCATGGAGTTTATGATCATGAAAAAAAAATAGGAGCTCCTTTTGAAGTTGATGTGGAAATAACAAAGCCTTTCAATAAAGCATCATCCTCCGACGACATTAACCTTACGGTTAACTATGACGCTATTTTTAGTTTAGTTAATAATATAGTCACTAATTCAAAATATAATTTAATTGAAACATTGGCTGATAAAATTGCAAATAAAATTCTATCCGATCATGATCTAGATAAAGTTGTTGTCAGAGTAAGGAAGCCAAAAGTTCAGATTAGCGGTATTCTGGATACTGTTGAAGTCGAAACAGAAAAAAATAAAGCCCAATGAATCAGCTTGTTTACTTAGGTCTTGGAACAAATATTGGTGATCGCGATTCAAACTTATTTACTGCTATCGCAGCTCTTGACGTTAGAGACGATATATCTGTAAATCGCACAGCCTCAATCTATGAATCCGATCCAATGTATAATCAGGATCAGCCAAATTTTCTGAACAGTGTTGTTGAGATCGAGACTTCACTACAGCCTGAAATAATGATGCAGGTTTGCCAAGGAATTGAAATGATGCTTGGTAGACCAATCAGTCGAAAAAAAAATGAGCCCAGAGTCATCGATATTGACATTCTTGCCTATGAAACGATGTCTGTTGAATTGGGTGAATTAAAAATTCCACATCCTCAGCTTTTTGCTCGTAAGTTTGTTTTGGTACCATGGGCGGAAATTGCTCCAGATTTTGTTGTTCAGGATTATGGAAAAAGCGTTTCGGAGCTTTTGACTCTTTGCCCTGATTTATCTAATATTAAAAAGTATAAATTGGAAAAGACAGCATGAAAAATTTGCAATATGTTGCAATTGAGGGGACTATTGGCGTTGGAAAAACGAGTCTTGCCAATCTTTTTTCTGAAAAGCTCGGTGCAAAGCTAATTCTAGAGGCATTTGAAGATAATCCTTTTTTAACAGACTTTTACGAAGATCCAGAAAGCAATGCGTTCCAAACGCAGTTATGGTTTTTACTTCAGCGCTACCAACAGCAGCAAGAACTGAGACAGGTTGACATGTTTCAGCATTTGGTTGTAACAGATTATATGTTTGTAAAAGATAGACTGTTTGCAGCATTGAATTTAAATGAAAAGGAAATGTCTTTGTATGACAGTGTTGCAAAAATGATGGAAAAAAATGTTATTCATCCTGATCTTGTTATTTTTCTTCAAGCTGACACAGAAACACTTATGGATAATATATCTAAACGTGGTCGAGATTTTGAAAAAAATATGTCAGAAGATTATATTGACGCACTTAACCAAGTATACAATGAATATTTCTTTCGCTATCAAGAAACGCCATTAATAATTATAAATACTAATAATATAGACTTTGTACAAAACCCTGGGGACTTAGAAGAAATGATCAGTTACATTCGACAGCCAATATCTGGGACCAAATTTTTTAATCCCTCCTCTGGGCTACAAGATGCTTAGAACTTTAATCATAGCTTCCTTTGCATATTTTGTATTCTCTTATCTTAGAAAAAAAATTTTTACGACTAAAACAAACCTAGATCCTAAAAAAGATCAAAGCTATAAAAATCTTGATATCAAAGATGCGGATTTTGAGGACATTGACAATGATTAGTTTCAAAGAAATCTTAACACCACGTCAGAAACTTCAGGATGTATCGCTATTTATACTTCGTTTTTTACCTTCTTACTATATGATTGCAAATCATGGTTGGAAAAAAATAACTAATCCGGAAAAATGGGAAAGGTATGGAAAATTTTTTACTA
>MDSX01096870.1_pt1 | contig 19310 bp, 12 predicted proteins | sample 811141 | NCBI WGS metagenome assembly MDSX01 (sample SAMN05326642, study PRJNA326480) | marine metagenome | isolation source: seawater | place: Atlantic Ocean: South East | collected 2010 | reverse complement strand
GGCGCAAGTCCAAAAGGAGATAACAATGTCTGAAGAGACAACTCAACCCGTTGACTTGGAAGCTTTTGCTAAAAAAGTAGCTGAGGAAACTGCTGCTAAGATAGCTATGAAGCAAGCCGAGCAAAAAGCAGCCGATGAGGCTGTACAAAAAGAAGCTGAGGAGAAAGCTACTGCAGAAGCAGAAGCTAAAGCCCAGCAAGAGGAAGAAGTTAAGAAAGCTATTGTTACTGGCGTTGAGTCAGGAACAGAGCGTCTTCTCAAAGACCTCGAAGAAAAGCTTAATGCACAGCATGCTGATACAGCAGAAATCGTTAAGCAGCACGAAGAAGCTCTGAAAGAGAAACAGGATGAGCTTAACAAAATGCGTGAGTCAAAGCGTGTTTTTTCGAACCGTGGAACTGGAGAACTCACTCCTGAGATCAAGACCGAGCTACTTCACGCTAGTCTTTTAGGAAAAGTTTTCAAGAAAGGCATGGTCGATACTTCCTACGGAAAAGAAGTTCTTGAAAAAGCGGGCGTAACTTATGACGCTACTTCTTCTGCAGGCATCGACGTAGCAGTTGCTTCAACTTTTGAAGAAGCTGTTAAGATTGAGCAAAAAGTCGCTCCTCTCTTTAGAGAGATTCAAGTGGCTTCAGGCGCAACTGTACTGCCTATCATTCCTGATAGCGAGAACGCCAACTTTAGTGCTGATGGTCTTGGAACTACAGCCAACTTGTTGGAAGAGAAGGGAGCGAGCGATAATAACTTCAATGTAAATCGTATCGTACTACAAACTCACAGATTAATCTCTGGTACATTCCTGAGCAATGATACTGATGAGCAAGTAGTTCTTTCCTTGTTGCCTATCCTTACACCTGCCCTTGCTAGAGCACACGCTAAAGCAATTGACTCTGCGATTCTAATTGGTAACTCTTCAATCGCAGGTATCATTGGTGGAGCAGGAACTGACGGAGCTGGATCATTCTTATCGTTTGATTCTACTCTTGTAACTGACCCTGATGCATCTGGAGCTTCCGATGCAATCACTTCTGCAAACTTACTTTCAATTCGATCTGAAATGGGTAAGTTCGGTCTGAATCCTACTGACGTAGCGTACATTGTACCTGTGGACCAGTATTACAACCTTATTAATGACGACGGCTTTGCTGACGTTTCAGAGGTTGGTTCCGACTTAGCATTCAAGCGTCTTGGTGTTGTAGGAGCCGTTTACGGATCTCCTGTAATAGCATCTGACGTGATTGCGAGTGCTACAGGAGCAGGTGGAGCAGCTACTTCTACTGCTGCAGTTGCAGTTAACGTAAATAACTTTGTTATTCCTCGATTAAGAGGCGTTAACGTCGAAACTGATTACGAAGTTGCAAACCAGCGTACAGCTATCGTTGCATCTCAGGCTCTTGGCTTTGCCGAGCTTGAAGCGAAAGCTAATGCACATCCTGGTGACAACGGATCAGTAAGAATCGAGTATCAATAGATACTAGTTCTGATAATAACTAGGGGGAGGGTCTCCTCCCCCAAGTTTTTACTAATTGACTAATATGGCGGACTTAATAACATTACAACAGTATAAAACTGCGGAAGGCATCACTCAACCGAAGGATGACTCACGTTTAAATGCTCTTATACCATCTGTAAGCCAATTAGTAAAAACTTATTGCGGTAATAGTTTTGTTGACTTCTTTTCTAGTAATAAGACTGAGACTTTTACACTTGACTGGGGGACATATATTGTTCAGTTGACAGAAAGTCCTGTAAATTCAATAGTAAGCGTGCAAGAACGACAGTCTTACTCTGACTCTTACGCTACTCTTACTACGGGCGCGTATGAATATGCACTTGATTCAGGGACAGATAGTATACTAAGAACACTTTCTTCAGGAAGGTATAAGAACTGGCCTCTGGGAGTAGATGCAGTAAAAGTAGTTTATACTGCAGGGTACAGTGCAATACCGTCAGACTTAAAACTCGCTGTTCTTGACCTAGTTACTTACTATTTAAAAGACGAACACAAGCAGCGACAAAGTATAGCAGGAGCTAGTCTACAGAACCAAGGCAGCACTAGCCAATCAAATAATGTTTCTTTTCCAGATCACATTAAGAGAGTCCTAGACTTGTATAAAAACTTTTAATGGCTCAAAAAGACCTAAAGAAAATACTTGATAAAGTTCAGGCAGCTATTGAAAAAGACTCCACAGCGTATAGAAAGTTAGTTTCTGATAAGAAAGTACACTCAATTACTGTTAGCGTGCAAAAAATTACAACGCAAGTAAAAAGAGAAATGGAAAGCAGGCTGGGTGTTGGGAAAGGAAAGTTACAAAAAACAATAACGGATGTTATAGATATAGAAGTTCCAAAGATGGTAGCTGGAATGTACAATGATGTAAAAGGCTATAATAATGATACAAAGTTTTCAGAAGTATCAGACCTAGTAGGAAGTACTGCTAGATTTACTTTTGTTTTAGCAGCAAAACCTAATCGAACAGCAAACATATTTAACGCTTTTAGAAAGGTAAAGCAGGATAATCAAAGAACCTTACTTAAAAAATTAAGAGCCGCTATAAGAAAACTAAATAAAGGTCGTACCGAAGGAAATCAGATCCGACAGATTGGAAGAAACTTTCTAGATATAGGACACCAAGATGGGTCTGCAGTATCTACTCAAAGAAAGCAAGCTGCACAAGCGGCTTTATATGAGTTTGGTATGAATGCAGGAACAAATCCTGTAATCTCTGCGTTTTTAAAAGATGTCCAGGACATAGTAAATATATCAATCAGTAAAAGAGACGGGCAGCCCGTTGACATTATAGAAGCAGAATTAGAAAGTAAGTATTTAAATAGAAAGAGAGGAGGAGGTGTTGAGAAAGCACTAGCACTTGAACTTGCAAAAGATTTAAAAACAATTATGACTAAGTTTAATCAAGAGTATCCTACGTTAAAGGGCTCTGATTCAAAACTTGATAAAGTAAGAAAGGCAGTTTTAAATCCATTTGCTAAAAAAGCAGCAACAAATCCTGCAATAAAAGCAAATTTTAAGAGTGAAAAACCCAAACCCTCAAACACTAACGCAAAGGGCAAGACTAAAAAGACAAAACCAACAAGAGGAGCACAAAAAAATCTCACAACTATAGATCAAACTCCTGTGTTTGATACTAAAAGTAGAAGAAGCATGTTTAGCTTTATAGCCATGATAAACAAGAAACTTCCTCGAACTGTAGAAAAGAATATGAGAGCGCCCCGCCTTGAAAACCAGTCGGGGAGACTTGCAAGAAGTGCAGAAATAAAAGATGTAATACAGACACGAAAAGGGTTTCCTAGTTTTGGCTACACTTACGACAAAGATCCTTATCAAGTATTTGAAGTTGGAAAAGGTTTAGAACCTTGGGCAACACCAGATAGAGATCCCAGACGTTTAATTGAAGGCTCAATACGAGAGATTGCAGCAGATATGGCTTTGGGGAGATTTTTTACTAGGAGATTATAGTGGCAAATGAAAGACAGTTTACTTCTCGGAGAGCGGGAATAACACGTGCTCTTGCAGATAAGTTAGCAGGCATAGATGGGCGAGGTCTTTTCAAGCAATCAGTCGCAGAAACAAGTCCTAGACTAAAATTCTGGGATGAAGTAGAAGAGTTTCCTGCAGTTCATCTAAATGCAGGGGCAGAGACAAGAGAGTACCAAGGCGGAGGACATAAAGACAGATTTTTAAACGTAACTGTAAGATGTTATGTAAATGAGGAAGACTCAGTCGAGGCACTCGATGAATTATTAGAAGATGTAGAAACTGTTTTAGAGGAGAATAGTAGATTGAAATATCATGATCGAAACGGCCTTGAGCAGTTCACTCAACAAATCACTATCGTCAGTATTGACACAGACGAAGGTGTATTAGACCCTCTAGGAGTTGGAGAAATACTTATAGAGGTTCGTTACTAGGAAAATTCTGGCACGAATAAATATTCACGACCAGTCTTTTCAAGTTCATAGGAGATAATCTATGGCACAACAATTATATTTTAGCCGTGATACGAGAATGTTTATTCAGTTTCGTAACCCTGCTGATAATACAGAGACAGCCGCCAAGTTAGGAGCTGGAAAGATATGGGAAGTGCCTGTTCTTGATGGATACAGCTTTTCTCAGACAACAAATACCTCCGAAATAACTCTGGCAGAGATGGAAAGTACAGCAGGTATTAGTAGAAGGGGTCGTCGTATGTTTACAGACTCTTTGGCACCTGCGGAATGGTCTTTCTCCACATATATTCGTCCCTTTAAGTCTAAGGCAGGAAGTGTGACTCCTGCTGGATCTGTTGCAGCATCTGATGCTACAGAGACTCACGCAGTAGAAGAAGCTTTCTTTGCTTCTATGTTTGGAGCGGACACGTATACAACTGGAAGTGGATTTACTCGTGCAACAAATGCAGCAGGCTCAGGAGGAGGAGTAACAGGAGGAGTTATTACTCCAGGTGCTAATAGTTCTATTATTACTATTCAAGAGTCTAACAGATCAGCACTTACCAGTTTTACTCTATACTTTATGATAGATACAGCAACTAGCAACCCTCTTGTGTACAGGCTTCCAGAAGCAATTGTAAACGAAGTATCTGTTGACTTTGATGTTGATGGTATTGCTACTCTTAACTGGTCTGGTTTCTCAAAAGAAGTACAAGACGTATCTGGAAACGTATTTACAGGCACTTCAGCTCCTGCAAATAGCGCAACTACAACTGACGGATCTACTATCGCTCTTGGAGATATTTTCATTGATACAGACAATGCTGCGGGAAGACAATTCAACCTTGTAAGCTCTTCAGCTAGTACAATGGGTGTAACTGCAGCTATTGATGAAGGAACTACGAGTACAAAGAACTTTATTCGAAATCGACTAACTTCGGTTAGTATTGAAGCAGCAGTAGCGGCTGACAAAGCCACTACATTCCCAGGTCAGAAAGTAACTATTTCGGCTATGGATTCTACTAATAACGTTCTTACTACTGCGGCAGCTCATGGTCTTAAAACAGGTGATCAAGTATTTATTACTGGAGGAACCGGTGTAACTAGCTTGAATAGTACACACCACTTTGTTCGGGTTGGAGATGAAACAAGCTCCTATAACTCCAGCGCTAATGCTACCACTGAGTTCGCGTTATTTACTACAAAAGCAAATGCAGAAGCAGCTAGTGGAACTACGGGACTTGTAACTTTCACAGGTACTTATAATGCAAATACTGCTACAGCTTCAAATGGTAAATATGGCCTTACTTTGACAGGTGGTAACTTTACTATTGGAAATAATATCACGTATCTTGTACCAGAAGAACTTGGTGCTATTAACAAGCCTCTTGAGCACGTAACAGGAACACGAAGTGCTACGGGTACGGCAACTTGTTACTTAACACTAGAAGACTCTGACTTGAGTAGTGGTACTTCCCGTCAGTTTTTTAATGACTTAGTAAGTACGGGTGCTATGAGTCAGGTTGTGAATAAGTTTAAAGTAACTATGGACATCGGTGGCTCAACAGCCGCAACTTCAGGCAGTAATGATCCCGCGTTACAGATCGTATTCCCAACAGCCCACATTACGGTACCGACTCACCAGATCGAAGACGTAATATCACTTGAAACAAACTTTGAAGCACTACCAACAGACTTTGGAACTGCTGACGAGATAACATCACTCACCTACTTCCCAGTAGGCGACTACGCGTAACCAAAAAGGGGCTTCGGCCCCTTTTTTCACTCACCCCCCAAAAATAATTCTTGACATTTTTTGTGGTTTACAGTATAATTTAGTTTTTAAATAGGAATTTATCAAATGGCAGAAGCAGAAACAAAGAAAGAGCCTGTATCTCTAGCGAGTCTTATGACTCCCAGTAAAACAGTAAAAATAGACTACCCTGGGTATGAGGGAATGACAGTTGACTTATGTCACTTAGCAAGAGAAGAGCTAGTTAAGTTACGGAAGCGTTGTCTTATCTCAAAATGGAATAAGAAAACTCGACAGCCAGAAGAACAAATCGATGATGATAAATTTATAGTAGAATATTGTAAAGCAGTAATAAAAGGGTGGAGTAACCTAAAGTATTCATACTTAGAAGAGCTTCTTTTGGTGGATACATCTGGACTTAACCCTGAAGATTGCTTACCGTATACTGCGGCAAACGCAGAGTTGCTTATGAAGAATGCAACAGACTTCGATACGTGGGTAACTGAAACGGTAGGTGACTTAGAAAATTTTACTCGGAACAAGTAGCTGAAGTACATAGGCTACTTGAAAGATACGTAAATGAACAGGGCCAGATGGATGTTGAAAAATATCTGCGTATATGTGAACAACTAGGCGAAGAGCCTGACCCCGAAAGAATGCCGCTCGACCGATCTGGTTTTCCAGAAGAAGTCCAAGTGGCATTTTTTATATCTGATCAAATATCAGAAAAATGGGACGGAATGTCAGGGAGCTACTTAGGAAAGAATTGGTTAGAAGCGCAAGAACTATTTAAACTCTATGAGATACCAAACCCGAAAGAAATACTTGGGTTTATGCAAATGCACGATATGTATCTCATGAAGAAACGTTTTGAAGACGGGGAACGAAGACGTAAATCTAAAGAAAAACAATCCAGCGGTGGAAAACAGTACACCCATAATGTTAGAGGATAATGGCTGATAATATAGTAACAATTCAGGTTCGTATCGATGATAAAGGCAACCTTTCTGCTGTAGGTAATAAGGCTGACGCGGCTGCAGGCAAGATGGATAAAGCCAGTAAGTCAGCGGGCACCCTCGGACGTAACATGAAAGGTGCTGGAGACGCTTCTTCTGGCGCAAGCAAAAACTTTTCAAAAATGTCCCAAGGCATGGGCGGGTTCGTTGGTGCTTATGCAACTCTTGCAGCTAACGTTTTTGCCGTATCTGCTGCATTTAACTTTCTAAAAAGAGCCGCTGATGTAGAACAACTACGAAAAAGCCAAGTTGAGTTTGCTAACTCTACAGGTACAGCTCTTCAATCAGTAACTTCTCGTCTAAGAGAGGCAAGTGGAGGTATGTTAGGATTCCAAGAAGCCGCACAAGCTGCTGCAATAGGCTCGGCAAAAGGTTTCAGCGCCCAACAATTAGAAGAGCTAGCTATAGGAGCGGGCAAGGTGTCTAAAGCTTTAGGTAGAGACTTTACCGATTCTTTTGATAGGCTAGTAAGAGGTGTGTCAAAAGCCGAACCCGAACTACTAGACGAACTTGGTATCACTCTTCGACTTGAAGAAGCTACTAAAAGCTATGCAAAAGCTCTGGGGGTTAATGCAAAAGAATTAACAACGTATCAGAGAAGCCAAGCGGTTTTAGCAGAGACACAGAGGCAGTTAAATGAGCAATTTGGAGACTTTGACGGAAACCAAAATGCCTTTGTAAAGCTACAAAAAACTTTTGAAGATGTTGTAAACTTAGTAGCTGAAAAAGTTTTGCCTGTTTTTGAGTTTTTTGCAAACATTATTGCAAATAATATAGGAATAGCTATAGGTGTATTTGCCCTTATAGGTGCAAAAATCTTTGGTACTATACCTGCTGTTGCAGGGTTAGGGGAATCCTTAGATGAATTTGTTTCGAACGCAGAGGAAGGAATTACTTCTGCGACCGAGGATATGGATGAGTATTCCGAGTCTATAGCAAATGCAAAAAAAGAACTACAAGATCAAGCAGACTTAGCAGATAATGCTTTTAAAGGGGCACAAAAAGGGGCACAAAATGTTGCAAAGGATCTAGACGCTAGAAAAGGTTCGGGTCTTGAAGCTTTACAAAAGGGAGAAGAGCCTAGTAAAAGACAGCTTGCAGGAATGTTAAAAGCAGCTAGAGACAATAAGGGAGAGTATGCAAAGCTTGATACCGATAGACGAGTTTTTTTCATAAAGCAGTTAGAGAAGATGCAAAAAGCCAGTAAAGAAACTAATAGAAGTTTTGTGGTTCATGCAAAGAGAGCCGGTTTAGGAATGAAAAGCCTTGGTCTCAGTATAAAGAAATTTGTAATTCTTGGCCTTAAAAAAGCAGGTTTACAAGCTAAGAAAACTTTTGCTGGTATTGCAAAAGGAGCTATAGGAGCGGGTAAAGCTGTTGGTAAAGTATTTAAAGTTGCTGCTATTGGTACAGCTCTTCTTGGAGTATTAGATGGTATTGATAAAATCTTAAAGTTTCCTATAACTTTTTTAAGAACTACTATAGATGTTGTTGTAAAACTAGGAAGTATTTTTCAAACTCTTATAAATGGTATATTAACAGGCTTCAATCTAGTAGCAAATAAAGTTAGATCTATTCTTGGAAAAGAAGAGCAAGAAGCTTTTCAACTTGACTTGATTCCCGAAGACGCAACCAATAAACTGATGGAATATTTGGAGACGCTTCCAGTAGTGGGTGAAGCTTTGGACAAGCTCCAAAAGACAGAAGATAAAAATACAGCACTAGCAAAGCAACAAGCGTCTCTAGAAAATTTAGGTGAAGCCGCTAAAACAGTAGCTGCTGACTTAGCCGCTGTAAATGAAGGTTTAGTGGGGCAAGGAGCAAGTGCCGAATCAAGTATGAAACGAATGACTGCTATTGGAACAGCAGGGATTTCAGGTCTCGTTCGAAAAGCACTAAAAGATGCTACAACTGGAGAAGGCGATGATGCAGTAGTAGACCCAGAGGCTGCAAAGGCTGGAATGAAAGCGATTATAGATAAGCTTGGAGACGAAGCGAAAGCGCTAAGCCCAAGATTACGAGCAGCTCTAGGACTCCCAATAGAAGAAGCTGTAAAAGAAATTAGGCTTATGGAAGATCAAGCTTTAGCTTTTACAAGCCAGACTAAACAATTTACTGATCAAATAACAGCTGTTCAAGACCAGTTAGGAACAGGAAACTTTGAAGCAGCCCTAAAGCTTGTAGACCCTTTAACCATTACAAAGGATAGTCTTATAGAAATTGCAAAGACAACAGAAGAAGTCACTGACGCTCAAAAAACTTTAGATGAGGCTTTTGCCTTCGCAGGAGGACTAGAGGCTTATAAAACAACTCTTAGAGAGTTAATTGCAGAAGAGAATAGGTTAAAAAATCAAAGACACGAATTAAATGTTTTAACAGCTAATACTGCTCTTTTAACATCAGGTCAGGCACAGAGAACAAAAGAGCAACTTGATATTACAAAAGCTCAAAATGCTGTCGATCAAAATGCGAATGATATAAAAGCTAAAAGACTCTTGTTGGAGGAAGCTTTAGACGGTAAAGGCGAGCTGGCACAAAAACCCGGGGGAATAGAAGATTTAAAAAAAGAAATCGAGGATCAAGAAAAACTAGGAGAAACTCTAGAAAATAATGTTCGGATTGCAGAGGCCAAAGGTGACGATATTAAGAAGTTAGGACTAACGATAGGAAACTCATTAGAAAGTAACTTAGCGGGAGCTTTTGAAGCGCTAGCAATGGGAACAAAGAGCTTTAAAGAAGCATTTGCAGATATGGCAAAAGCAATACTTGCGGATATCGCAAAAATGATAGCGAAAGCACTTGTACTAAGAATGCTTACCTCTGCTTTTGGAGGAAGTGGTTTTGGTGATTTTTTAGGTATTCCAGCCGCAAAAACAGGAGGAATTTTGGAACCTCCTCAGTATCGGGATGGTGGAATAGCAAGAAAGATGGACTACTCCACAGGTGGCGTTGCCAGAGGAAGTCAAGCAGGTTACCCTGCAATTTTACATGGAACAGAAGCAGTAGTTCCTTTGCCTGATGGAAGAAATATTCCTGTAGAAATGCGTGGAGGAATGGGAACACAGAATAATGTCACAGTAAATGTAAGTATTGATAATAACGGAAGCAGCCAACAGAATACCCAGTCCGACTCTTCAATGGGAGAAAATTTAGGAAGATTAGTAGCTTCTGCTGTACAAGATGAGTTACAGTTTCAAAAAAGATCAGGGGGTATTCTTAACCCCTATGGAGTAGCATAATGCCAGATATAGGATTCACAGTTCCTGGAGTTAGTGGACAAGTAGTACCAGATAAAACTTTACAGAGACAAAGCACTCCTAAAGTAAGGGTTGCTCAGTTTGGAGATGGCTATCAACAAAGAATTGCAGACGGATTAAATTCTGTTGCTGATGTATTTACTGTTAATTTTGTAAATCGACTAAAAGCAGAAGCAGATGATATAGAAGCATTTTTTAGGTCTAAAAAGGCAGTTACAGCTTTCAACTTTACTTTTCCAGACTCTAATTCTTCCTCTAATGATAGTGCTGGAAACCCTGTCACAACAGTAAAAGTAATTTGTAAACAGTGGTCACAACAGTATGGAAACTCTGGAAGTTACTCTATAAATGCACAATTTGAAAGAGTGTATGAGCCATGAGTGTAGAAATAGCTACAGATGCGCAATCGAGTGAGATAGCTAGCCCGATACTATTCCTATATGAAATAAACTTGGGTACGGGTACAAATAATACTTTATTTTTTCATGCGGGTAAAGATTTAGATGGTAGTGACTCAAACAAAGATTTAATATTTGATGGCAATACATATATAGCACTTCCTATAATCATGGACAATATTGAAAAGAAGTCTGATGGTGCAATGACTAGACCAAAAGTAACTATTGCAAATGTTGAAACTTTATTGAAAACAGGTTCCGCTTTTAAGACAGAGATGGCAGATGGAAGCTGGGATTCTTTAATTCAAGGTGAGAATGTAACTGCAGCCAACTTTCAATTCGAGAATCTAATAGGGCAGCGCTTTATAAGAAGAAAAACTCTAGAAAAATACACAGGAAGTGCTACACCTGTTGAGTTTCCTAAAGAAACATTTGTTATTGATAGAATTGCCGATAAAAACTTTTTATCTGTAACTCTTGAGCTGGCTTCTCCCATGGACCTAAGCGGGGTGAGAATACCTGCAAGACAAGTTGTGGGTAAATACTGTCCTTGGCTATATCAAAGACATGGAGCCGATCCTATAAAAAGCGCTTGTTATTGGAAAACCAATGATCAAGTAACTGATACAGAAGGTAATAAATATACTTTTTATTTTACAGAAGATGATGAGCCTTTAGTACACGAAGACCACTTTTACAATACATATTCTAACTCAAGAAAGTCAGCAGAAACTTCTACTATTTCAAGAATAGAAACAACTTTCGCAGGTAGTGGCTATAGTTCAGCTCCCAGTATAACTATTAGTGCTCCCGGTGGTGGAGGTACGACAGCTACAGCTACAGCCACAATTACAAATGGAGCTGTAACTGCTATAAATATTACTAATGCAGGAAGCGGATACACAGACGTGGCTACTGTTAGTTTTTCAGGGGGAGGTCCTTCAGCCGCTGCTACTGCCGTAGCTCGACACAATTTTGGTGCTTGGCAAGGAGACTACTCAAATAGCACTTCATACAAAAAAGGTGCCTACGTTTATCATGTAGTTTCAGGATCAGGAGAGACATGGAGAGCAGAGGCGGATACTCAAGGAGTCACTCCTTCAGAGACTAGTCTTAATTGGCAAGTTGTAAGAATTTATTCGACATGGAATAACTCAACAAGCTATACTGTAAATACTGATCCTAGACAGAATAGTTACGTTAGATATACAGATAATAATGTATATAGAGCAATAAAAGCAAATTCAAATGTAGCGCCAGGTACGGATTCAACTGTGTGGGTTAGAGGAGATAACTGCGGAAAACTTTTAAAATCTTGCAAGATAAGATACCAAGCAGTACCTAATAAAGTAGGTAGCACAGCAGTTCAAACAGATGCAATACCCCACGCTATACATAGTACTCGAACAGCTTTACCCTTTGGAGGCTTCCCAGGAAGTAGAAAGTTTAGATAGTGAATTTAGAAGAAATAGAAGAGCATTTTAAAAACGAGTACCCAAGAGAGGGCTGTGGAGTTCTAGCAGTTGTACAAGGAAAGAAAAAGTTCTTCCCTTGCACGAATGTAGCAGAAGAAGACGAAGACTTTGTAATTGACTCAAAAGAATACATAAAACTTCTTCGTACTACAGATATTGTGGGAATTGTACATAGTCATCCAGACGCTTCTTCGGAACCGTCTGACACAGACAAAAAATATTGTAATGCTCTGGGAATACCTTATTACATTTTTAGCTACCCAGAGATGGATCTTACAGTAGTGCAACCAAAAAAGAATCTTACAGAACTATATGGAAGAGAATACGAGTTCGGTGTTTTAGATTGTTTTGAAGCTATGAGAGACTATCTGAAATCCAAGGGAATAGAGATACCCCCAAGAGCATTGTTTGAGGATGACTGGTGGGAGAAAGGACAGTTAGACTACTTCTCCGCAGAAGTAATAAAAGACTGGGGCGGGCAGCCTGTAGATATAAACACAGATTTACAAGAAAATGATGTACTCATATTCAAAGTAGATGCAGAAAGAAATAATCACTGTGGTGTTTACTTAGGAAATGATATATTTTATCACCATGCGGTAAATCGACTCTCATGCAGAGAAAGCATTTACCCTTTTTGGCATAAATGGTTAGTAGGAGCATATAGATATGTTGCGTAAGGTATACTTAGAAGGAGAGATGGGGGATAAGTTTGGAACAGGTTTTCAAATTTATGCAGATTCTGTCGCAGACGTGATGCGCAACCTAGAAGCAAATTTAGGAGAAGATATTCGTAAGTACTTAGTCGACTGCCATGATAAAGATATAGGATTTGTTGTCGAAGTTGCAGACAATGCTTTTGATACTGAAGCGGAGCTTTTAATGCCAATGCATAAAGGAGATGTAACAATTACTCCTATGGCTGCAGGCTCAAAATCAGCTCTCGGAAAAATACTTGCAGCAATAGTTCTTGTTATTGTAGCTATAAACGCTCCATATCTGTTACAAGTAGCGTCAGCTCCCACCATTGCAGGTGGAGTAGGAACATTTACATATACAGCTGGAACATTTTTAGGCTTAAGTGCAAGTACTATATCATTAGGCGTAGGTCTAGTGGCTGTAAGTTTAGCTATGCAAGGGATTATGCAAATGATGGCTCCAGATCCTGCAGTTGACCAAGCTATGCCTGAAACTTACTTATTTAATGGCCCAGAACAAAATGTTGTACAAGGAGATCCAGTACCCGTCCTTTATGGGAGACTTAGAGTGCCAGGACAGCCCGTAAACTTTGAGATAGCAGGAACAGGAGTTAAAAAAATTACACACAGTTTTAATGAGGACGGAAGCAGCTATTCTACAGAAAATAGTAGTGAAAGGGAAGAACAATAATGCCTATTAATTGGAGTGCCCTGGATGCTAGAAATGGTTTTAGGCAAGAATATACTGCAACAAATTATGGGGCAAGCGTATCTCAATCTCAACATCTTCTTGTAACAGATGTAATTTCAGAAGGCCCAATAGGAGGCTTGGTAGAGGGAGGAACAAGTGTTTTTGTAAATAGCGATCCAATTATTGCGAGGGGCACTAGTCCCTACATTGCTCCTGCAGGACAAACTATTACTCTTACTTCAGGCTCTACTTCTGCAACCGTAAATTTAAATAATACTACTTTCCAAGAACTGTATACAGCCGACTATGGAAAAAGGTATCTTAGTATGTGGGGTGCTTACCCCGGTATAAAAGCAACTAGTTCTGCTGCTCCTGTGGCTTCAAATAAAACTGCACAATCCGAAGGTACAGTTACTGATGGGTGGGAAATTGCCCTTACTCGCACTAGCGGAACTGCATTAGCAACTTCTTTTAATGCTCCTTCAAATAGGGTGGCATACGGCGAAGTTAGCAGTTTTAATATTGTAGATGGTACAGTAAGAGCGAGCCTGAAAACAGGAACAAATAAAAAATCAATAGCAGGTATTTTAACTGGTATAACTGGAGGATCTAATAATTTTACTTTTAAAAGCAAAGACAAAAGATTGCTTACTGAATTATTTGCAGATGCTGATCACAATGGAAGTACAGAGCATACTTTATTCTTGCACTTATACTTAGAAATTGCCGGTATTTCAGGCACTACCGTAACTCTTGCGAATGCTTCTCCTATTACTCTTACTAAAAGATTTGGTATCACTGGCCCTCAACGTCCCACTACTGGAACCTCCGCATCAAGTGAACTTGCAAAAATTAAGAAGTACCCAGGAACTGATTTCCAATTTAATCCCGGAACTATAGATCAGGAGCCCTTGATTGGGATAGACGGAGTAGCGGGCACAAACTCCGTTGTTTTAAATAATATTAGTAGTACCGCTCTTGAAAAAGATGCACCTATTATAATTACAGGTACGGGAGCCCAAGCTAGTTTAATTGACGAAGTAAAAATAGTGATAGCATATCCTAGCGGTCTTTATAGTATAGACGAAGGGAACGGTAAAAAGTTTAGTGCAGCAGCTGCCTATAAAATAGAACTCTCTGTTGATAGGGGAGGAAACAGTTTAGACACTTTTGAGGTAGTTCCTGGAAATGGGACATTCGGAGGCGTGCCTGTTTTTACAAATGAAACTTGGCAAGAAAGTGCAGTAACTTTTGAAACTAGAGTAAATTTAGAAGATTTCCAACCTTTTGCTAATTTTAAAATAAAAATAACTAGACTTACAAAGCATAGTTTCACAGAAGGCGGTGGTACAGTACAGATAGGCTCTTTACAGCTTTCTGGAGACGAAGACCACAAAATTGTTGGCGCTGCACAAATACAAGCAGTAACAGGTATTATAAAAGAAAAACTAAATTTTGCATATACGGCTTATGCAAATCTTAAGTTTTGGTCAAAAACTTTTAGTAGTATGCCAAAGCGTACTTATGAATGCTATGGTTTAAAAGTAAAAGTACCTTCAAACTATGTAACACGAGAAGAAGCAAATGGTATATCTGCCAACTACAAAAGAAATGTAAGCACAGGAGTAATAGAAAGCACTCCTCAGTTTTGGGATGGAAACTTTAGAGATGAATTAGTTTATACTGACAATCCTGCTTGGGTATTTCATGATATTCTTACAAATAATAGATATGGACTCGGTGACTATTTAGAGGCAGGTGATATAGATAAGTACTCGTTATATAAAATTGCCAGACATTGTGACGAGTTAGTTCCTGATGGTAAAGGCGGGCAGGAACCTCGTTTTCGTGCGAATATATACTTAACAAAAGCTACAGACGCTTATAAAATAATGAAAGATTTTGCTACAATCTTTAGAGGTATGCTCTACTGGGCCGACTCTAAGTTTTTTGCAGTAATAGATGAAAAGAAACAACCTATTTTTAATTTTTCCCGTTCTAATGTTATTGATGGTCAATTTAACTACGAAACTACAGGCGATAAGACTCGTATAAATCAAGTAGTTGTTGAATGGAACAATCCTGATAATGAGTTCAAATTAGAACCCTTAATAATTGAAGATAGAGAAAATCAAATAAAAACTTCTAAGATAAGAACTGAAAAAGCTATTGCATTTGGTTGCACTTCCGAAGGTCAAGCAATAAGGTATGGAAGATGGAAACTTTGGACTTCTATTAATCAAACAGAAGTTGTAAGTTTTGGAACTTCTATTAATGCATCTTTTTTGACTCCGGGAGACATAATAAATGTTCATGACGATGTAGACTACGAAATACCTTTCAGCGGAAGAATGTCTGCCTACAGCTCAGGAACTCCAAGTATTACTTTAGATAGAACTATTAACTCTCATTTTTCAGGAGGGCATAGTTATATTATAGCCGTATTGCTTCCTAAAAGAACTATACTTTTAAATCAAGCTAGTGCTACTATTGCAACTTCTGGAGGCAATGCAAGTAAATCTAGAGGCGAGACAATTACAGAAGCTACTGTACAGGGGGCTGTCAGAACTCTTATACACAGTACAACAGGCACTGTAAACGGAGCTGTAAATAATTCTAAAAATGTTACTATGGACGCTTCGAACTCTTTAATAGCTGTAGGAGACACCATCACAGGAGCAGGAATAGACAGAACAATAACTGTAGAGGCTGTAAGCGGTACAAGCCTAACTCTATCTGTAGCTCAAACTCTTGCGGATAATATAACTCTCACTTTCGAAAACCCAGAAACTACACAGCAAAACATTGCTAGCGCAGTAGATACTAGCGGGGATCCTTTAAATTTACAATATGAAGAAAGCACTATTGTGGAAGAAAGAACTCTTACAACAGGGAGCACTACAACTTCGGATGGCAAAGATACAATACCTTTAAGTTCGGCTTTTTCCGTAACTCCTTTGTCTGGAGCTGTGTGGGCGGTTAAAGAGATACCCTCTGGAGAAACAGAGGGAACTACGGCATCTTATAAACAGTACAAGATACTGAGTATTGCTGAAGATAATAAAGCACAGTTTGGTATAGTTGCTGTAGAATATTATGAGTCAAAATTTGATGCCGTAGATAGTAAAGAGTTTACGGTTGCAGCAGACGATCCTTTATACCCACCTGAGAGAACAGAAGAAGTTCCTGCACCTAAAAATCTAAGAATTTTAAGAGAGCCTTTAGCTTCAGAACCTGGGGAAGAGTTTACACTTATGTGGGATCCACCTGATCCACTGTCTAATACAGGCGTATCAGAAGTTTACGAAAACTTAGCAGAATTTGAAATTACTCATGACGTAGAAGGACTAGAAAGCCCTATTATAAGAGGGGCGGAGACTAGGTCAGAGCATTTCACAGGAGTTCCTAATGGATTTCATACTTTTGGAGTTAGAACTAAAAGTGGTTTAGGAAGAATGTCTGCTAGAAGTATTATAGAGGTACAAGTTAATGATATATTTGATGATGACTTCCCAAGAGTTTGGGGTGGAATAGTAAGAGGCGGTTTCTCAAGTGTAGACGTAGATGTCTCAAATAGTGGTGCAGATAAAGGAACTCTGAGATTTGACTCGGACGACTTTGTTGCGGCTCCTTTGCACGACCCTCAACTTGCAAAAAGAAATACTTCAGCGGATGCAAACAGCTTTAGCTTAGACTTAACACCTCTTGCAAATGCAAACTATCCCCAACAAAGCGGTCCTGGCAACGCATTTGACTGGGGCTATGCATTCATGGATTTTAGTAAGCTAGATGCTTCGAACCCTAATGCTGATGCTCTAAAACTCATTGCTTATAAAAGAGACACAACCCTAGACTTGACTTACTGGTACGATGTAACTAAGTTTCTTGCTAATGCCAATAATATATGGACGAGTGTGGGAAATGTAAATGTAACTCAAGGGTCTGTAAAAGTAACTGCTTCTTCAAGTATATTTACAGGCTTAGAAGTGCCTGAGTCTCTAAAAATAGGAACTGGCTTCGGAGCAAAAGTAGCTTATGTAGAAAGTGGGACAGTTCTTTATATGGACAGACCTTGGACGGCTGCTAGTGCAACAGGACAAGCACTATCTAAGCAGGAGCTAGAAATCAACTATAAAGATGACTTCATTATATCTCCAGTAACGTTTCACGCGGCAGGAACAGACGATGATAGCAGTAGCGGAAGATATGGGCTTGGAGGTGGAAACGGGGGTAACTCTTTCCTCGTTCTCAAGCCAGAACTAGAAAAACAAGGAAGAGCAATAGTAGTTGACTCAGATGTGCAGTTCTTAGAGTATAATGCTGCAGAGGCCCAACAGAGTGCTGCAGATATAAACTTAACTTTACAAGCGGTAGGGTTTCAAGAGGCAGAGTTCCAAGTTACAGGAACTGGTTTTAATTCTGTAAGTACGGCTGCAAGTTCTTTTGAATTTGCGGATTTAACCGTTACTGATAATAAAGTAAGTATAAAAATTCACGAAACAGATGATCAGGCAAGCATAGCTTATAATAGTGCAGCACCCTTGTCCTTTACTATTACAGCAAGAGAAAAACAGTTTCCAAATGCTACAAATAGACAAGCAACAGCGGTGTACAATATTGGAAAGATACGAGAGGGCTCTCAAGGTAACTCAACAGCTTTAGTATACTTGTATAAGAACTCAACTAGCGCTCTTACCTCAAGCGACATTGATAGTAATTTTCCAACTGTTACTGTTACTTTGTCGGGAACTGGGGCAGGAACAATTACAGCAATCTCTTCTGGCTCTATATCAGGTGCGGGACAGATCGCAAGTACAGGCTGGCATAAGACTCCGCAAACAATAGGAACAGGTGAAAAAGCTTATGTAGTTGCAGCTACTGCGAATGGCACAGGCTCAACAGATACTATTGCTTTTGGTGAGTGGTCTGATCCTGTTCAGTTTACAGGCTCAGATGGTCTTAACTCAGCTACTGTAGAGTTATTTCAACTTACAAATAGTACAAATGCACCTAGTGACCCAAATCAAACTCTTACTTATACTTTTGCAGATGGGACACTAAAAAATAGCTCGAATGCTACTTCAGGCACAGGTTTCAATAGCTGGGTCAGTCAGGCAAGTACTCCTGTTGCAAATAACAAATACTTATGGAAGATAACTGCAGCAGCAATATCTAGTGCGGCAACTGACACTATAGTAGGAAGCAATGGATCAAGTGAGTGGTCAGATGCAATACTTGCAGCACAGTTTGGAGCAGAAGGAGCAGCAGGACTCAGATCAATACAAGGGTACTTATTTTACGAAAGTACAGGTACGAGTGCGCCCGCAAAGCCGACAGGAAACACATACAGTTTTAGTACAGGATTAGTAACAGGTACAGGTATAAATGACGCTGGCACAACGAATGTGTGGAGAAATACTCCAAGACCTCAAGATCCTGCGGCAGGAACTACACAGTGGACTATTCGTTATTATGGAACCGAAGCATCTGCAAATTCGTCAACAATAGGAGTGGTTTACTCAACAAATAGTGGAGTATCTTACACAAACTTCACGGGTGTTGTAACTTTTAATGGAGGAACCTTCTCTCAAGGAGGTAATGCGGTATTTAACACTACTACTATTGATGGAAGTAATATTACTACAGGAAGAATATCTTCAGCAAGCGGTAATTATGGTACTGACGCAAATGGAAACTTTGCAACATCGGGAACACACTTTGACCTAACAAATGGAAGAATTCGATCCCCTGACTTCTTTATAGACAGTAGCGGTGCGAAATTTAAAGGAACTATTCAAGCCTCGAATTTTACAGGCACGAATACACTTTCAGGATCGGGCAACAGTGTAACAATAGGAGCTGCTAGTCAAATAGTTCTTGACGGCAATAATCAACAGATTAAAATAACAGACGGAAGTAATACTAGAGTTAAGCTTGGTAATCTAGCTGTCTAATAACCACCTTAAAAATAAAACTTGACTAAGAAGGTCCTTTGAGATATAATTTCAAAATGGAGAAAATACATGAGCGCAGGAACATATAACTTAGTAATCGACCAAGGCTCCGACTTT
>MDSX01011374.1_pt1 | contig 19319 bp, 21 predicted proteins | sample 811141 | NCBI WGS metagenome assembly MDSX01 (sample SAMN05326642, study PRJNA326480) | marine metagenome | isolation source: seawater | place: Atlantic Ocean: South East | collected 2010 | reverse complement strand
GGTGCATTGGGTGGTTTGGGTACATTTTGAGGTTTCTTGGTAGGTGCATTGGGTGGTTTGGCAGGTGCATTGGGTGGTTTGGTAGGTGCATTTTGAGGTTTCTTGACAGGTGCATTGGGTGGTTTGACAGGTGCATTGGGTGGCTTGGTAGGTGCATTGGATGGTTTGGGTACATTTTGAGGTTTCTTGGGTTCCTCTACAGGCTTGGTAGGTGCATTGGGTGGCTTGGCAGGTACATTTTGAGGTTTCTTGACAGGTGCATTGGGTGGTTTGACAGGTGCATTGGGTGGCTTGGTAGGTGCATTGGGTGGTTTGGGTACATTTTGAGGTTTCTTGACAGGTGCATTGGATGGCTTGGTAGGTGCATTTTGAGGTTTCTTGACAGGTGCATTGGATGATTTAAATCCAGGTTTGAACGGCATCGGTGCCTCCACCGATGCTTTCCCAGAAGACCGCCCTTCAACAACGACCTTGTTTTTCTCAGGTTCGACCAATTCAAACGCAGGGCACTTGGTTTGTAATAGTCGCCCCACCTCTCGTAGACGTTCCTGCAACGCTTTGCAATCTTTCATATCGAATTACGTGTTATTATTATACAATGAAAAAAATGCATTAAAAGAATACCATGTACTTTACCACAAACCAATGACGATTCTCAACATCGAGGACCTGTGCTTTGACAACACCACCTTCGGAAAGCCCGTCAAGGGAAATGGATTTTACTCCATGCGCATGACGCACAATAAGGATAATCCCGAACCCATTATCCTTCAAACACCCAAAATGGCGCTGGCGTCCAACATTCTAGACACAAAATTCGTCGACATGAGGCTTACGCACGAAGAGTACAGTAACCACGTCCAACAGATTGACGATACGCTAATATCGCTCTTAAAGGAAAACAAGAACGAATGGTTCGTGGGAAAGGGGTTGACCGACCAATTTATAGACACAGGGTACCTGCCTTCATTGAAACGCAACGGCGACTGGCGTATGAACGTGGTTTCCGACGAACTGGCGGTATACGACGATAACAAGCAACCGTACGATGTTACCAATTTGGTGGTGGGGGACACGATGCGATGCATCGTTCAACTGTCCGGACTCTGGTTCACCAACACTCGTTGGGGTGTGTCGTGGAAGATGATTCAGTTGAAAAAGACCAAAAAGAAGGAAATCCGAAACGAGTACATGTTCCCCGACGAGGTGGACGCGGACGCGCAGGATGTCATCGAACCACCTCCCGGTATGGACGAATAAAAAAAAAGTCGAGTTATAATATAAAACATGCTGAACAAAATGAAAACCAAGTGTGATTGGTTGATGTTGGGAGTGTTCCTGTTGGTGGCGGTGTATTTGTACGTGGAGTACAACAAGTCTAATCGCGAGGCGATGGATGCTCGTTATTTCAACTACATTGACGAGAAGGCGGAAAACACCCCATCTACGGAATCGGTGTTATACGGGAAAACGACAGCACCCGATGCACCCGTGACCGACACCAAGTGCGGCAACTTTGTAAGCAGCGATCTCCTCCCCAAAACCACAGCGGTGGTCAAGGACCCTACGTTCACGTTCGCCCCGAATAAGGATGTGAAACTGCTCATCAAACCCACGCAGTCGGTTATAGGTGTGAACACCCAGGGCGGTTCCTTGAGGAACGCCAATCTGGATATCCGCTCTGCGCCCGCCATCGACAAGAAGGAGGTGAGCCCGTGGTTGAATTCGACGATCGACGCCGACCTCTACCGCCGTCCCTTAGAATAAAACATTAAAGAATTGTATCCATAAAAAGAATCATGAGCGATACTTCGTCGTCCACACCTTATACAGGCGTTCGAAACTTCAAGGATGCTGTTCACGAATGGATGGGGATTCACGATTTCATATCACAATCTCAATCGGAAATTCGACAGAAACGAAAACGATTGACACAACTCGAATACTTCATCACCACCTATCTCCGTGATAACGACAAAGATTACTGTAATATAGGGGACAAAGAGGCGCTATGTGTAAAAACCAAGAAAACCACCGGATCGTTGAAAAAGGAACACGTCACATCATTTTTGAACCGTATGTTGCAAAACGAGGCACAAGCCATCGAATACACGAAACAGTTGTACGATATGAGAGAAATTAAGGAGAAGGCGACCATCAAAAGGATACATCTGGAATGAACGTGATTGTTCTATCCGGAGGAGGACAAGCCGGTTGGGACATGTTAGGTGCGATTAGCAAAATTCAAGAAGAAATACCGTCGTTCGACGCGTACGTCGGAACCTCTGTAGGCGGAGTCATCGCCGCGTTATGTAGCGTAGGATTTCACGCGGTTGAGTTGTTTGAAACATTACAATACGTCGATATTTCAAACAAACCAAGTCTGGTCCGATGTGTGGAGGAATTCGGGTTTTGTGATTCCCAACCACTCATGAAGTCGGTGACCAAATTGCTCGAGGAGAAGTGCGGACCCGACCCGACGTTCAAGACGCACCACGAACAATTCGGCGCAGACCTGGTGATTACTGGAGTCTGTGTCACGACCCAACAGATCGAATACTTTCGATGGGACACACACCCCGACATGAAGCTCATGGACGCGATTCGTATCACGTGCTCAGTTCCGATTTTGTTCGTTCCCGTCAAGCACGACGATCGTTTGTACGTGGACGGAGCGCTCGGAGACAATTTTCCCCTTGAATACGCACTTCGAACGTACAAAGAAACGGCGGAACGCGTGGTCGGAGTGTCCGTCCAATCCGTTCGCACGCAATCCACGTGCTTTTTCACGTACGTTGTCAACGTGCTTCGATTTATGGTCGATCGACATCAACCAATCACCGCGACGGATTCCATCGACGAGAACTGTACGGTGACCATCATCCCCCTCGAACAAACGGTGTCGCGAATGTTTGATTTGTTTCGAAACGTGGAAAACAAACGGGTCATGTTCGATCAAGGAAAAGAATCCGCACAAAATCATTTAAAACCGTTGCCGATTGTAAATGAGTAACGATGTTGCATGAGCTTCCGATTGATATGATCGAACATGTAACTGGATATTTGAGCGTGAAACAGTGTGCGACACTTCGTTGCGTGTCAAAATCCATGCATTGCGTCGAACCGACATGTCCGCATGCGTCCCACGTCCTTCGATACGACAAGGATGCCGTATGCGCGCTTTCGCCCGAACGGTCGATTTCCCCGAATGTCGACGTTGGGTCGGAGACGATCGAATCGCTCGCCGTTCGATTTCGAACGTCCAACACCCATCGCGGTCTAAAAAACAAGCTCCGTTTTCTCATACACGCGAAAGAACACGCAAAAGGATGGATCGATCGTGTCGACGGCGTCACGCTAGAACAAGCCAAAATCGCGTCCACTCCATTCGACCCCAACACCGTTCTCTTGGTCCAAGCGTACGCGGGGACCGGAAAGACCCGCACCTTGGTCGAGTTTGCGAAGAACCACGACACCAAATCGATCCTGTATCTTGCGTACAACCGAGAGCTTTGCGAGGATGCCAAACGTCGTTTCGCCGCGTGTCCTCGCGTACAAGTGTCGACGATTCACGCGTTGGCGTACGTGCACTACCCCGAATTCGACATGGGCGAATCGCTCACCGTCCGCGCGTTGATGTCCGCCTACCCCGGTGTGAGTGCGTCCAACGCCATGGAGATGATTCGCGCCTTCGACGCGTACTGTCACGGTTCGGGGAACGAACACACCGACGTGTCGCGGCGAATTTGGGACGACATGTTCGTCCACAAAACCCTGCCCCTCACCCACGACGCGTATCTGAAACATTTTCAGGTCAATCGACCCACGTTGAAATACGACGCGATTCTGTTGGACGAATTGCAAGATTGTAACGACTGTATCGTAGACATCGTGTGTCAACAACGAAACATCATGAAGGTGTGTGTCGGAGACATGTATCAACGTCTGTACGGATTTCGAAACGTGGAGGATCCGTACGCATACATGCAAACGCACAAACAACCGACCGAAACCGTCGTCAAACGCCGATTGAGTGTTTCGTTTCGTGTCGGTTTCGATCTCATGTACCACGTCAATGTGTTCTTGGACAACAAGTTTAGCGTCCAAGGATTTGCGCGCGCGCAGTGCGAAAACACACGCATCATTCCCAAAAACAATCGGAGCGAACTGGAAATTCGATCGTGGGAAGGACCCGTGACGTACATTTGTCGTTTCAATATCAACGTGATCAAGGGTTGTATCCGTTTCGCGTCCCAAGGAAAACGCGTATACATTTACGGCAAAACGTTTCAATTTGACGAGGAGATGGAGATCGTGCGCGACTTTATGCGCGTCGAACGGCGAGAGTACGACCATATCGTACACAAGGAGTGTCGGTACGGAAAGACGATGCATCGCTTGTTCGAGGCGTACAACGAACACTTTATGACGGAATGGAGACAGCGTTGGACGCTGTACGAATTGTACGGAGAAGCCATGATCGACCACTGGTCCGCTATGAAATCGTTCGTGACGAACGACGCGAGCGACGCGGACGTCATCCTCACCACCGTACACCAAGCGAAAGGATCCGAGTTTGACAACGTGTGTCTGCACGACGATCTGTCGTTGAACGTGATCGACTCTTTGTTCGTCATGTATGTCGCCATGACACGAGCCAAAAAACGACTGCTTCTCAACACCGTGATGACCAACTATTTCGTCAAACAACGAGGACCTGTGTACGCGAACAATCACGACAATTCCCCGTCGTCTCAAAAATGCATGACATGCAAGAAACTCACCTCCGCACTGGCTTGGATGGACGTGGACGCGGAAGCGTGCTTCGAATCGTCCACCGACACCCAAATCTACGAACGCATCGCCATGTGTGACACGTGCAAACAAAAAACGGGGCTCGCGGCTTAAGAGTCGTCTGGGTTGATCAAACTCATGCGACCGTTTTCGAACACGGTCCGAATCTCATGCGTCAGCGTGGGTATGGATGATTTGTACGTCGTGTTGTTTTGTTTCGTTTTCAAGCACAACGTGTTGGCCACGTCGTCCCAACACCACACACCGAAGCCTTCGTGGATGTGATCGGTGCGCACGGTGTTCGATTTGGGTAGCTTGAACATCAACCCGTTGGTGGCGTTGACGACGAATTGCGAATCGGTGGTGGTGGTCGTTCCTTGTTCATCGTCGGCACCGAACACGAACGTGTTGTCGTGCACTGCGATGGCGTTGATTCCGCATGCGACCGAGTTGTTACCGATGGTGTGATTTTCCGCACCTCCCAACACTACACTGCGCGATCCGTTCGCCTCGTTGCCGTCTCCTCCGACACACACTGCGTATTGACCCATCGCCTCGTTTTGCATGCCTCCGATGATGACCGAATCGTTGTACGCAATGTTGTTGATTCCTTGGATCGAGAGCAACAAGTCGCGAAACTCGGACAACCTTCCGTCGGTGTTGGTCGCGGACGTTCCGAACGTGGGTGCATTCCCCGCGAAGAAACTTCGGGTATCGCCGTTTTCAATCACGGTTTGGGCGTTGTCTGTGGTGTCGGTCTCTGCGTTGTTTTCCATGACGGACAAATAGTTGTAGTTGATGATGTTGGCAAAAATCTTGTCTATATACAACGTATTATCCGAGTCTACCACGAGGGTGTTGTTGACGTACAACTGCTCGGCGACGTCGACGATGCTGTATCTCGCATCCGTTAGTATCTCACTCATCCTTGATTGTTTTGTGGAATAGAGACTTTTATTGTTGTTGTAAGACAGACATATTCTTAATTACTTCAAACTCTTCGACTCGAATGTCCTCTTTGATGTTTAAGAGGGTTTTCGTCATGGTCGTCACACTGTTCGGGTAAATCTTATCCGTGCGCATCAAGAGCCCCACCCAATTGTTTGTACCGTTGTAAGCACACTCCACGATACCGGGAAGATCCTCGCGCATTTTTTCGGGAATGTAAATGTAATGATCGTGCAAACACACCATGTACTTGCCTTTCGACAACTTGACAATATACTTGTTTTTCGATCGGAAATTTTGTTCAACCCAAAAGTCCACCGTGTTCTTCTCTCGCGGCTTCCATTTGAACATGTCGTAGTTGGTCCCAGACATCACGGGCGCGTTTTCGGGCGTAAATATCAATCCGTCGTGCGCGTGCGGAATGGACGGCAACACGTCGCGGGTATACTCTTTGATATCCGTCAAACTCGCGAACGGTTTGATGCGCACATGTATGTTGTGATGGTCTCGAATCGTCATGCATGACACGATGGAAGCGGCGCACTCCATGCGCTCGCTATGAGGAAGTCGTGTCGTGTCTTTTCCGCATACACGAACGCTGTCGTACACCAGAAAATCGTATTGATTGGTGTCGTGATTCTTGATGAGCTCTCCGTCCAACAACGTTCCTTGGAGAAAGGCGTCCTTACTTGTTCGCATGTCAATCAAGTACATCTCCGTTTTGCGATCAACGAGCACACAATACATCACGTCTTCGACACACACGCATTGTATCACGTAACGCATTCCGTCCGTTTTCGCACACACCCAGTACGGATTGTCGGTCAATTTCGAAAAATGAGCTCGTTCGATGGAGATGGGTTGCGGCCCCGGAAAACCGTCCTTCTGATAATGGTTCCACCATTCATGCAATTTTTTCAAGATGTTCTTTTTGAGATCTACCGAAACGACGCGCATACCCGGACGCTCGGCAAACACAACATACTCCATCAGCTTTGCTTCTTATTTACAAACCACATTGGTCTTTAAGTTTATTTGCAATTTTTTGTACGCATGGTGTCGGTCTACGGTGGTGGTCTTGATATTGTCTTGGAAATAGGATCCACAAAATGGCCGACACCACATCATGAGGGCGATGCAAAAATGCGAGATGTGGGAAATCGTTCATCACGCGTCGTACTTGTTTCCGAACCTTCGCCGTGTCCCGTCGGGACAAGCACCATTCGAACGTGCATCGCATGTTGAGATGCGACCACACGTCGTCTTGGAGCGTTCGGTCTCGTACCGACTCTTCGTGGATCGCCTCTTCTGGAACGTCGCGCGACGCCGTATCGTAACCGGGTACGGTTTGGAAATCGCGGTCCACCACCGTACCACAGTTGGTGCACACGGTGTTTCCCCCGGAGTAGTCAACCACTTCCGGGTAAGGCAATCCACACCAACGACACATGCCGCGTACGGATATAAAGTTTTTTTGGACTGCTTAAATCTATATAACATGCATTTATACTACAGCCCCAACTGCGAGCATTGCGCTCGTCTCATAAAAACGTACGATTTTACCAAGTTTCAATGTGTGGACGTTCACAAGTACAGAGTGCCTCCGAACGTCACCTCCGTTCCCACGATTGTCGACGACGCCAACAACGTGTACGTAGGATCTAACACGTTTCGGTTCATGGACACCAGCTCGGGAATCCAACCGTACAGTTTCGACGTCAACAACTTGACCAACAAGGGGTTTTCGTATATAGACAAGGATCCGCTCGAGATGTTTTATTGTGAAAACAATAACTATACGGAAATAAATTAAAGGCTTGGATGGTAACGAAATGCACAGCACATGGATCTCGAAAACACGTACGTGCTTCGGTTACAGACCGTTCAGAGCACGGTAATTAAAACGTTATGCGACGTTCTCAAAGAGACGCTCAACGACATCAACTTTATATTCGATGAAACCGGTATGCGTGTGATGGCCATGGACGGTTCGCATGTGGCACTGGTTCATTTGAAATTGCTTTCCAAAAACTTTGAACAGTATTATTGTCAGAAACACGTGCAGGTGGGGTTGAACATGAGTCATTTGTTCAAGATTATCAAAACCGTCACCACCATGGATTACATCACTTTTTTTATCAAGACGGACAATCAACACGAGTTTGGGATCCAGATTGAGAACGCCGACAAAAACACGTGCACGACGTTTCATTTGAAGATGTTGGATATTGACGAAGAGGAAATCAGTATTCCGGATATCGCCATCGAATCCATGATTACCATGCCGTCTAACGATTTTCAACGCATGACGCGCGACATGCTCAACATATCCGATCATCTCATCATGACCTCATCCACCGACATGTTGCGCCTTGAGTGTCGGGGCGACTTTGCGTCCCAAGAGACGTGTATCGGTAATTCGAACCACGGTCTGTCGTGCTCGCAAAACGAGGAGGTGACGGGTACGTTCTCCTTGAAATACATCAATTTGTTTACCAAAGCGACCAATCTGTCAAATATTGTGGAAATCTACTTGAAACGCGACTACCCGTTGATGTTGAAGTACGCCGTCGCCAATCTCGGACAGATCATGTTTTACCTGGCACCAACCGCCGAAGATAATTAAAGCATGAAATGTAAACAAAAGACACACACTCTCATGAACGATCATGGATTGTTGTATTTGTTTGGATGAAACAGGGTTCACCGTCCGAAAGGTGAAACCGAGAACTTGCAACGACGTGCTTCTCAAATGCGGTCACACGTTTCATCGTGTATGTATCAAGTCGTGGTTTCTGAAAAATGACGCGTGTCCCATGTGTCGAAGCGAATTGAGATTCAAAGAAGGCGGTTACTTCAAATACATGATGTTGTTATGCGAGTTTGTGCGGTGTTTCGGATACCCCACATATTCCAATACGTTTCGGTTTCAGTTTAAGTACGACGTGTATGTGTACCACGACAACGCGACCATGATCCTGTTCGTCCATCATACCAAACAAAACCAATTACATTTTTCGTATTCGACGTTTCAATCGAACAACCTAATTGGTTTTAAAGGTTTATCGCACTTGAACTAATCATAACATGCAAGTGACAAAACGTAACGGAAACAAGGAGACGGTGTCGTTCGACAAGATTACACAGCGAATTCAAAAGATTTCGGCGGAGATTTCGTCGACCATCGATCCGATCCGTATCGCCCAAAAGGTGTGCAACTCGTTGTACGACAACGTCACCACCACCGAACTCGACGAACTGTCTGCGGAGATTGCCATTTCGTTGAGCACCATCGATCCTCACTATGGAACCCTCGCCGCCCATCTGTGCGTCAATAATCTACACAAGGCGACGTCGTCGTCCTTTTCGGATACGATTGAGCGTTTGCACGACAACAACAAGGTGACCACCGCGTTGCGTGACGTGGTTCGCGCTCATCACGCACGCATCGAAGACGCGATCGACTACAATCGAGACTATTCGTTCGACTATTTCGGCATGAAGACGCTGCAAAGGTCGTACCTCTTGAAGATTGGAAACAAGATCGAAGAGCGCCCCCAAACCATGTGGATGCGTGTGTCGATCGGCATTCACGGAGATAACATCGACGCGGCGCTCGAGACGTACGATTGTATGTCGCGCATGTTGTTCACGCACGCCACACCGACGTTGTTCAACGCGGGAACGTCTCACCCACAAATGTCGAGTTGCTTTCTGGTGGAGCTACAGGACGACTCCATCACCGGTATCTACTCCACCCTACAGGATTGCGCCCAAATCTCCAAGTACGCGGGTGGGATCGGTCTGCACATTCACAAGCTTCGTGCGACGGGGTCCGATATTCGCAACGTGAAGAACGCGTGCACGGGAATCGTGCCGTCGCTCCGGGTATTCAATGCGACGTCCCGTTATGTGAACCAATCCGGTCATCGCCCGGGTTCCGTGGCGGTGTACCTGTCGGTCGACCACGCGGACATTTACAAGTTTCTCGACCTCAAGAAGAACCACGGCGACGAGGAGGAACGGTGCCGCGACCTATTTTACGGCCTGTGGGTACCCGACCTCTTTATGCGCCGCGTCAAGGAAGACGGCATGTGGTCGCTCTTCTGCCCCAAGACTGCGGGGTACCGTCTGGAAAACGTGTACGGATCCGAGTACGACGCGTTGTACGAACAACTCGAACAAGACGGTTCGTACGTGAAGCAGGTCAAGGCCCAACATCTGTGGTTCGCGATATGCAACTCGCAGATCGAGACGGGGACGCCGTACATCGTGTACAAGGACGCGGTGAATCGCAAGTCCAATCAACAGAACGTGGGGTTGATCAAATCGAGCAACCTGTGTACGGAGATTATGGAGTACACGTCGCCGGAGGAAATTGCGGTGTGCAATCTGGCGTCGGTGTCCTTGCCAAGCTTCGTTCGCGCGGATAAGACGTTCGACCATGAAGGACTTCATCGTGTGGTAAAGGTCATGACCAACAATCTGAACCGCGTCATCGACGTCAACTTTTACCCGGTGGACAAGGCGCGCGTTTCCAACATGAAGCATCGTCCGATCGGACTCGGCGTACAAGGGTTGGCGGACGTGTATCTTCGAATGGGAATCCCCTTCGATTCGAAGGAGGCGTCTCGTTGCAACATGGATGTGTTCGAGACCATCTATCACGCGGCGATGGAAAAGTCGATGGAACTCGCGCAACAATACGGGCCCTACGATACGTTTGAGGGCTCGCCCGTGTCCCGGGGCGTGTTTCAGTTCGACATGTGGGGGGATCACGAGTACAAGTGCGGTAGCAAACGGTACGATTGGGACGCGTTGAAGGCGTTGGTGATGAAACACGGTGTGCGAAACAGCCTGCTGGTGGCCCCCATGCCCACGGCGTCCACCTCACAAATTTTGGGGAACAACGAATGTATCGAACCGTACACGAGCAACATCTATCTGCGCCGCACTCTAGCGGGTGAGTTTGTGGTGGTGAACAAGCACCTCATCCGCGACCTGACTGACGCCGGGTTGTGGACGGAAACGCTCAAAAACCAGATCGTCGGTCAACACGGATCCGTGCAAAACATCGCAGTAATTCCCGACGACATCAAGCGGATTTACAAAACGGCATGGGAGTTGAAACAACGTGTCCTCATCGACCAAGCAGCCGACAGAGGCATGTACGTGTGTCAAAGCCAAAGCTTGAACCTTTTTGTGGCGCGACCCGATCTCCGAACCCTGTCGAGCATGCATTTCCACTCGTGGTCCAAAGGACTCAAAACGGGCATTTATTATCTGCGCACCATGCCCGCCTCTCAACCGGTGCAAGTTTCTATCGCTCCCGAATGCGAATCGTGCTCCGCGTAAAAACACGTTTCACTTTAAGGGAAAGCCGGTGTTTTATTTTTAATCAGTAAACCGATGTTCGAAGTCAAGTTTGTGTTGTTCACATGCACGGGTCTTATCGGAACACACTTGGTCGTTTTGATTCTCGAATGGTGTTATCGCGAATGGTGTTATCCCATGCACGGGTGGATGGATACTCTTTTCTTGTCGGTCATCACGCGACACAGTTCGCTATGCCGAGCGCTCGATCGCACCGTTCATACGTTAGACTCGGCGTTGGAGAACTATTTGTTGTACGTCATATGTATGCTTGGATCGTTCCTGGTGAACCGAGTTCGGGTCGTTCGTGTCGCCAATGAAAATAAAGAAGTTGAACAATAAGAACAAAAGAATAAGAAGTGTCTTTTTTTGTATGGATTTACACTATTTTAATTCCAACAACACCAAACACACCGCCGAATGTTATGTGGATTCCACGTTTCGAGACCGTATTCGATATCCGAATGCGAACAAGTACACGGTGGAGTTTGTCGAACCGTTCCGAAACGTGGTGGGGATGGAAATCGTGGACGCGCGCATTCCACAAAGCGATTACGCGATTCACGAACGAAACAATCGGCTCGTGCTCGTGAGCGCGGCGAACGTCTCGACCACCGTCGTCATTACACCGGGAGACTATACGGTGTCCGAATTTGCGGACGCATTCAACACCATCGGTGAAGCGTTCTCGCAGCCGATCCAAGTACACGCGCTTCCTCTCCGATCGAAGCTGGTGCTTCGATCGGTCCTTCCGTTTCACGTGGATCTTCGCGCGTCGACCGCGATTTCTGTCTTTGGGTTTGATTCCGATGTGGGGATCCATTCGTCCCTCCTGTCGATACAAAATACGGACCAATTCGAAAATATTGTTTTTCAAGACACCACCTTGCCAACCGTTTCGTTCATCGAGTCCGATCCGCTCAAGGTGTACGAACACAAGTTCCACATCGAATCCACGGAGATTCCCGAAGTGTATTTCGTACAAGAGATTGAAATTCCGGAGATGAAGTTGATCCTCCCCGAGAACGTCGTGCCTCTCATCCAATTCAAAGTGGAGATTCTTAGTAACGGAAACGTAATAGGGGAGGTGGAGACAGTGCGCGAACCGTTGTTTCGATTCGATACAGACGTGGAGGTACTTCCGGGCGCCGAGTATGCCGTGCGTTTGTCGTTCACGCGGGTGGAGCGTTTCGACATTTCCAAAATCCAGATCCCGGTTCACAACAAACCCGAAACCCCCACCATGGTTCGAAATCACGGAACATCCTTGGTTTCCGAATCGTCGCAATACAATTCGATATCTTTGTCCGAAGAACACCCTGGTTTCCAAGGAGTTTGTATGCGGATTCAAGCCGAGAAACGTGTGTATTCTGTCATTCCATCCGGCAAATATAATCTAAACCCCGAACCGTACGCCGTGTTACGATGCAAAGAAATGGAGCCTCACTTCCCGAACGGCATCGTGCGACACCACCACGACGTCCACCACAAATCGTCGTTCATGTTCGGTACCGCGATTCGTTTATGCGATCCGAACGCGTCAGTGTCGGACGAATTCAAATCGGCATCGTCTTTTAGTAAACGCCTCGTGGAGCTCATCCCGATTCACAAGCTGACGCGCATGTCGTTTATACTAGAAAATATGGACGGTTCCAAGTACGATTGTAACGGATACAACCACAGCTTTACGGTGCGTTTGTATTGTATGAACGTTCAGTCCAACGTACATCAACAAGGATTTCAACCACAAACGGTGTATCCCGAAGTGGAAGCGATCAACGAGCGCGCGGAGCTCTATCTCCTCGGCTAACGGTTTTCTTTCCGATATTCACGAACCGCGTTTCGAAGCACGTTTTCGAATTGCCGGTTACCAACCCCCGTCGTGGGTCTCTGATTCGCTCCTTTCGGAATCCATCGGTCGACCTTTCGAAACTCAATCAACGGTATGTTTTTCAATAGGTTCGGGTATTTGTTATAATACGTTTTGTATCGGGCCATTTGTTGTCTAAAATCTTCGGGGACCGCTTTAGGAGGCACCGCAGGTGTTCGCGTACGTCCCTTCCAATTTGCGTTTGTTTTGGGAACCGGTGGCGGAACCGGTGGTTTGGGTGTTGTTGATGGTGGTGGTGGTGGTGGCGGAACCGGTGATTTGGGTGTTGTTGATGGTGCTGGTGGCGGAACCGGTGGTTTGGGAAGCGAAACAACCGACAGTTTAGAAACCATGTCTCTCAACAGTTGTAGCTCGTCTCGGAACGCGGACACCACCAATTCCATGTTGGATTTGGTGTACTTGTAGCGCAAACCGGTTCGGCGTCCTTGTGTGCGATTACAATGTACGATCACTTGTCCTCCTTGTTTCATTGGATATGTGCGTGTTTTCATATACATCCAAATAGGGAAAGAATTTCAAGTACAAAAAATAAAAATCAAATATTCCGTTTTTTTAATTTTTTTGTATTTGTAATGGTATATACACATTCAACCACATGGCGGCTATGAAGTTGATCAAGCTTACCCGAAAGACTAAGCCTCCGTCCAGGAATATGCACAAATACGGAACCACCAAACCTTCCTATCTCAAGCTCGACAAAACGGCGACCAAAAAGTCTCCTTCCGTAGTGATAAATAAACCGGCTCCGGCCCCCGCGGTGGCGTCCAACGCTTCCAACAAGAACATCAACGAGTATAAGAAGCATTTGAAATTAATGATCAACACCCGATTCTTGAACCACAAGTCACCCGAGTTCCGGGAAAATGTGGTCAAGAACATGAAAAACTACCGCGATCTCAAGAACCCCAACTTTGTCGCGTACAAAAGCAACGCCACAGTGAATCGCGTGGTGGCCGAGATTCGTCGCGATATGCCTCAAAACACTATGCCCGTAAAAATCACCTCCAAATCCGACCCGGTGATGACGAAGCGCCTTCTCCAGTCCCGCAAAAAGGGGGGTGCGTCCAAAAAGGCGGTATCTACCGTCAATACGTCCAAAAAGACGACGTACAACCGCAATCCGTACCTCGGAAACACCAAGAACACCTCGCCGAAGAACGGATTCAACAAAAACAACTCCAACGACAACAATCGTAGCGGATCCAACACCAACAACAACAACAAGAGCAACGCGTCCAACAACAACGCCAATCGTAACATGCCCTCCAACGTTTCTTTGAAGGTTCGTCGCACCATGAAGAAAAGGTAAGTATTATATCACTTAAAGGTATATGCACCGACAATGTAAAAGTAAACCCATACGTCCCGTCCATTACAAATGACTCCCGACATTCGACTGACAAACCGCGACGGTATCGTCTACGCCACCGTAATCACTCAACATCCAGAAACATTTCGCGCGTTCGGACCGTATCATGAAGAGATGGCGGATAACTATCATGTGTTACGGTACAAAGGCTCGAACGTATTCGATTTGGTCATGTCGACCATGAAGAAAATCGAATTTTCGGACGAAATGAACCTCATTACGACGTCCAATTTCGCACCGTTTCGATACACGCTCATCGACTCGTCCGCGATTCCACCGACCCGCGCTCGCCACAGCGATTCAGGGTACGACGTCACGGTGATTTCCAAAGCTAAAACGTTTGGGGACGTGACCTTGTACGGCACGGGGATCAAAGTGCAACCTCCGAACGGGTTCTATTTCGACCTCGTGCCTCGAAGCAGCATTATCAAATCGGGATACATGCAGGCCAACAGTGTCGGGATCATTGATCAAAGTTACACAGGTGAAATTATGGTTCCGTTGATTAAGATCGATCCGGACGCACCTGATCTGGAACTACCCGCCAAGATTGCACAACTCGTTCCGCGACGTTGGCATGGCCTCACCCCTGTGAAGTGTGAAACCGAACTAGAAACCATGCGCGGAGATGGTGGTTTCGGCAGCACGAACAATGTATAACACATGAAAATTCACACCATAAACGCCACACCCCACTTGCTTTCGTACGTATTGATTCGGTCCCGAATGCTTTGTTTGAACGTTTTCGCGAATATCGGAGTGTGAACGATAGTTGGAAACTCATTGGTTAACTCATGATTCGTTTGTGCGATGTAGGCACGCAATTCTTTTTCGTCTTGTTCCTGTTCGTCCAATTGAAAAGGATTCAACAAACCGTCTGTTGTTGTTTCTTCTATGTGGTTTGTATTTTTACTTTGTTGATATATCACTTCCGTGAGATAGGTGTAGTTTGGGGCTGTTTTTGTGATGCAATCCGGAACGAGGTTTCGGAACACGCGTTTGGTGGTTGATTCACAAAACGTGTCGAGTACGTGTTTGGTCGGTCGCTTCTCCCATCGCCCGCCCCCCATATATACTTCCGCTGAAATATCTTTTTTGATTGGTTTTCGAATGGTTTGGTTTTCCGGGAAATCCGTATTGAAATGGACCAATCTCAACAATGTGGCGACGTCACCATCTTCCATCATGTTACGAAACGCTTGGGAATATTTGGTGTGCAGCAGGTTACACAATAGGTCGTAATTTTCTTGTCCGTACATGTTCAAGTGAATATTGACAATGGTATTATTGTTGTTGTTCGTTACGTTATGGATAATCATCGCCCCTCTCTCTTGTTGTTGATGTTGTCGCGGCTGTGGTGGTTGTCGATCTGTAGTGGGAGTGGTAGTAGATTCGACGCACCTCTTTTCATGCCGCGACACCGCCGACTGAAACCGAAACACTTTCCCACACACTCGGCACGTGTTCGAAGGACATCCTTTACACACTTTGCGATGATTGTTAATATTCTTTCGAAACACCCTTCTCAAGCACTGGTCGCATTGAAACTTACCGTCGCTCACTTTGAATCCAATGGGTACGGCACCCATGTTATGATTTACGGCACCCATGTTATGATTTACGGCACCCATGGTATGATTTACGGCATCCATGGTATGATTTACGGCATCCATGGTATGATTTACGGCATCCATGGTATGATTTACAGCTTCTATGGTATGATTTACAGCCAACGGATTCTGAATTTTACATCGTTTTTTCGTATGTCGGTTCAAATTTTGCACCAATGTGAATGTTGTTTTACAAAGAACGCATTGTAGCGCCATGCATTGAGTATATATTCTGAGTGTGTACTGACAGAATTGGTTTTAAATGGATTCATCCGACTGATCCGGATGGGATTAGAGGGGGGGGGGAGACCACCATCAACTCAAACACAAAAAGTTTTTCGATGACTTGCGTTTCTAAAATAAAATGTGAACGACCAGGTCGGATGTTACGTTGTTGTTTTTCACCCAACAAAACAAGGTAACATACGAATGTGGAAACAACATACAATGTGTCTATCAACTTTCAAGGACATGGGGTTGCGTGTGTTGGTGATGAGCATGTGCGATGTGCGCCCAACCCAATTCGATTGAGAATCGATCACGTCCTTCCATCTTTGATACTCGACGCGGGTATTGTCTTACAAATAACATTCGGATACGTGCGCGCATGTGGCTTCATGTACCGAACCGCCTCTTCTTCGTCCGGAGTCGGAATGTGTTTCAAGTGCGGGAACACGAAGTTTTAAAGGTGGTTGATTTTTAGTGTTCATGTATTTTCTTAGTAGGGCATGCCCAATCCGGTTGCAATGTTGGTGCGTTTCTGGTATGCCTTTTTACCACCTATAAACATACCCCCGGAAAGTAGGATGGTACCGATGATCAAGATCACTGTGGAGTAGGCCATGGTGTTTTGTGTGAAACCCTTCTCTTTGTACAAATCAAATACGGTTCCTTTCCTATTCTCGTCCAACGCCTGGACGGTCAACCAAGCTTGCGCGAACAACATCACGACGAGGCATGCAACGATGGCTTTGAGTAACATAGTCATGGGGAATGAGAGATTCGTTTGTATAGTTTACACATAATTTTATTTGACGTTGATGAAGAAACAACACAAAATCTTCCAGGATACGATACTTCATGAACGTGGGTACGGTGAAGGTGTCCGTCGCACACGGAGGAGATGTCAAAAATTGGTTGAGCAATGCAAAGGAATCCAATTCAATTCGGTTCGAAGAGAACGAATCGTTCGTTCTTACAACAAGACAACTTCGATTCGTATTCGCTCCTTGTCGAACCAAACACCGAGACAAATAGACACCCATTGTGTCTATAATATTTTTATTATATTAATTATATTAAGAACGATGCCATCCACCAAGCATCGCCGTATCGCGATGTTAAAAAAAGCGGTATTTCCCGAGGAAGGCACCGAACATGTGTTGAAACAAAACCTCATCAATAACTTGAAGCGAAACGTTGAATCGTTGATTCGAAACTATCCGCCCACGACCGAGACGACACGCGCCATACACAATCATGTGGAGGAATGGTGTCTTCGGACCGTGGCAGTGGATCGGTTGTCGTATACCGCAAGCATAAACACCACAACAAACGAATTGCAAGCGACTCCTACCGAATTTGGGGCACGGCAAAAAAAGAATGCATTGGAAGGAGAGATGGATGCGGTGCGTTTGAACAACGGTCGGTTACCTTTCGACAAAGACGGGTTGGTTCGAATCCGCAATCGCCGCAACCAATCGGTTGCCAATCACGTGATGATTTTGGTGGGATGTATCGACTACACCGTCAAACAGCGACAACGACAACGGTCCAACAACAACAGTCGAGTCGATGCGATGAATGTGAACACAAACAATACTAACCAAGTCGTATCCATGAACACAACCGATACCAACACCACTACGACGAATAATCGATCTGAAGACGTTCATATGAATCACGCGATATGCGCGTTCAAACATATGAATACCTTGTATTGCTTCAACCCACACGGGTACGTCTATTTGACAGACCGCAAAAATATACCCGACGACCTGATTTGGAACAGCCTAAAAAACCGGTACGAATGCGACAAGGTGGTGGTGTTTACCGGACACAATTTTCAAGCGACCAATGTGTACGGAACATGTATGGGGTTTTCACAGAATTTCGGCGTTCACATGTTCAACGAACTTTTGAAAATGACGTATTTGTACTATATCGGAAACCCTTCCGCGCTCACATACACGCGATACCCGACATCATCCAACGGAACCAACTACAACATCAACTCAAACGAATTCAACAATTTCGTCCATTACTTGTTTTCGACGTACAAACCCATGTACGGACCGGGATTGTATTGCCCGGGTAACCAAGAAAAATTCGTACAAGCCATGAATCGAAATCTAATCACGCGAAATCGCAACAACAACCGGATCGAATTGCTTGAATCTAGACAAAACAAGTACCATAATCGAAAGCGGAAAATACCAACACCAACACCAAGGCCTTCTTAATTAGGTTCGGCGTCCGACAGTTCGTCCTCGTCGTCGATGAACGCGTACCCCTTGATGGTTTGTTTGTTCGGATGCACCTTCACCTGAATCACCTTCCAGGAAACACCAAACTCCTTGGCGACAAAGTACAGACCCACTAGTTGTACGACCGCCTCCACTTCACACCCGGGTACGATCGCGTCTTGGGATATGATGTTTCGGTTGGTGTCGTAAATGTCGCCCATAAACTTGCCCGAATCGTTGACTGGAAACTTGGCGCGAAAGATGGGCGGATACTTGTCGTTGTTCTGTTTCATAGAAGGGTTGTAAAGCTCGTGGATGACGTCTTGCTTCAACGTCTTTCCTTGAAACCAAACATTGGAATGATTGACGGCTTGAGCGACGTTGTTGAGATCCATCTTGTTGAGAAAGTCTTTGAAGGCCATCATGGACGGATCGTCTCCCTTTAACGAAAATTGGAGCGAATGACGTCCCGAGTATTCAGACACACCAAATGGCAAGTAGCATTTCGGTAGCACCACCGTGATAGGCTTTCGGGGCGCGTCCGGGTCGTTGACGAATATGGTTTGTCCTCCCGACGTGTTGGTACGCGGGTGAGTGTATGTGAGCTTGGAAATGTTAACGGAAGAAGGTGTCTTTGCCATGCTGTTTGTGTTGTGGTATATTGATGTTCGGTCTACGTCTTTAAGTGATTCTGTTTATTGTACTGAATCGAGTTCTTGATTTCCTTAGACGATGTGTTCAACGCCGTACAAGTGTGTGCCCGCAACACGTTGGATCCTTGAAAGTACGCCAGCTCGGGGTGAAATTGACCGCCGTGCGCGGGCGAATGTTTCGCGAACGCAATCACCCCTTGCACGTCCAAAGGTGTG
>MDSX01088891.1_pt1 | contig 19347 bp, 16 predicted proteins | sample 811141 | NCBI WGS metagenome assembly MDSX01 (sample SAMN05326642, study PRJNA326480) | marine metagenome | isolation source: seawater | place: Atlantic Ocean: South East | collected 2010 | reverse complement strand
TGTGACTAAACCTTCTCTCAATACCTCTATCTCGCGACTGTTGGGTGATTTACAGACCGTATGCCATGCTATCAAGGTACTGGGTACACCTCCCGGACACTTTCCAGAAATATATGTAATTTCATTAGCGGTATTAGAAAGAGAAGCAGCTGCCATTTCACAATCACCCAATGGCTTTGTTCCGCTAATATTAGCGGAAGTTGCAGTTAAAGGCCCCGTTCTTTCAACTAAATCTTTAGCAACTTCATTTGCTAATATACGTATAGCAACTTTTTCTCCTCCTAATCGTTTGTCTAATGGTTCTCTAGCTTGGAGTATTATTGTTACTGATCCTTCCGGAAAAGAATTAATAAAATCTTCCAAATCATCTGTTAAAAATACTAAATTAGATGCTTGCTGAAGATTACTAACCGCAATACTCACCACCATATTAGCAGATCTTTTTTTGACATTATACAAATTATCAAGAGCTTCCGGAGTTAATATGCATCCTAAAGCAGGTAAAGTCGATGTAGGATAGACTATACATTTTCCTTCCTTAATATTTTCAATTATTTCTTCCATAGAACTTCCCTATCTGATGTACTTTCTATTTGCTGGAGGCAAAGAGTTTGCATGTGCCACAATTGATCCTACATGTAAATCAATATTCGATTGATGAGTATGACGTTGTGAAATTCTTGCTAAATCATAAGAACCAAAATAAATACTGAATGGAAAAATCATATATCTCAACTTCTTAAACGCCCTTTGTTCCCACATTTTACTTGTCATTTCTGATCCATCCTCTGCTAAAACTGCAAGTCCCATTAATTTCTGACCAAATGAACGGGAATAGTATAACCCCGTATATTTCCAATAAAGCCAATGTGATATTAGAAGAATGAGTAACATTGCTAAAGAATAATGAAAGTCACTGGACATCCAAACATCCAAATTCCATGCATTCAGCAAATCTCCACCTGTAATTAATAATAAAATTGAACTTACAATAATGTAATCTATGACAAAAGATACAACCCTCCTAACTCCTGATGCTAAAATTGTTCCTTCAGGTACCGGCCAGTGACCGCCATCTTCTGAAACCAGTGCTTTAGCAATTGTAGTGCTGCCCTTATTAATCGTAATAGGTGAATCGTGCCCATCCATTATACTCATCTCAGGTCATTCCGAGAAGGTGCCACGCCTCAAACTTACTATCGCGAATATACTCTAACCATGCTTGCCAATTCTTATCACTTCTCAATGTTGCAGGGTCTCCTATCACTATCAAACCTCTCTTGGCTCTTGTTAACGCCACATTTAATCTTCGAGGTTCAGCTAAGAATCCAATATTTTTTTCTGGATTAGATCTTACACAAGAAAAAATAATCACCTCTTTTTCTCTACCTTGATAACCATCCACAGTTTTAACTTCAACATCATCTAGTTTTTCACTCATAGAATTACGAATCGCCCTAACTTGCCCTGCATAAGGGGTGATAACTCCAATATCTTTTTTTGTCAATTCCCCTCCTTCTAGTAAATCTTCAGTAATTTTCAGAACCCATGAAACCTCAATAGGGTTCTCTCTAGATGTTCCATCTGGGGATATGACTTCCCCTCCATCTACTGGGATAAATGCAACAGGATTATCCCAGTCCGGCCAAAGTAGTCCAGCAGGCGCAAGTCTATTTTCAGATTTCACTCCATCTATCAATTTTCCAGAATAGAATTGCTCATTTGGGAATTTTGAAATAGCAGGATGCATCCTATATTGTTTTGTCAATAATAGTGGTTTAATTCCCAAATCAACTAATCTTTCGAATAATGATCTTCTTAGACCCTTTTCTTCAGCTCTGAATGAAAGGACAGTTGGTGGTAATTGTTTATGATCACCGACTAACACAATCTGTCTTGCCCCTCTAATTAATGGAACTAAAGATGCTGGTTCTGTTGCTTGAGTAGCTTCATCAATCAAAACTTGAGGAAATCTCCTTCCATCTAATATCTGATTACCTGAACCTATACAAGTACAGCAGACAATTTGAGTCTTGTCTAATATATCATCTCTAATTTGATTTTCAATTCTACGAATCTCTTTCCAACCTTTTTTGATATCTCTATGAGCCAGTCCTTTTTCTTTACCTTTCATCGAACTAATTCTACGATTTAGTTTTTCATTTAATTCCAATTGAGTATCCAAATCCTTCCTTAATGGATGAGTTTCCATTTGTGCATCCATAGTAGCTTGCCTTAACTTTTCTCTTACCTTTACTGGTTGTCCCAATCTTACAGCTCGCACACCTCTTGCTAGTAATCCTTCAAGTAAATTATCAACGGCAACATTTGAATCAGCTACAGCTAAGATTGTCCCTACGTCTTGTCTTGCCCAAGATTCCAAAATCCTTACTGCAGTATGAGTTTTTCCAGTCCCTGGCGGTCCTTGAATTAATGTTAATCTTCTTTCTATTGCTGCCTTTGAAGCAATTAATTGAGGCTCATTAAGATCAGGTGCAAAAGAAGTAGATCTACCTCTAGCTCCGCCTAATTCTGGAGTTAAACTAGCAGTGCCTGGTGGGTCATGAACCATTCCCATCAATAATTCTCTTAGGGGGACTCCTCCATCTTCCTGAAATAGACTATTTAGTGCGTCTTTCATTCTATCGTAAGCAATCCTATTTGCCCCTTTATCTATTCTCCAAGTATCCTTTCTAATATTTTTTGGTGTTTCTGAAAAAACAATTTTTATTGAATTCCTCGATGTTGAATAAATCGTACCTTCCAACGCGGTTTCTTTTAGAGGATCTTTTCTGGATACTAATACAATATCACCTTGTCTAAAACGATGTGTTCCTAAATCTTTTTTTCTTCTATTAGTAAATTTAATTATGCGCTGTCCGAATAACCAACCATCATTTTTACCTATTAGATCAAATAAAGAAATTCCATTTTCAGATAATCTTTTTTTAGTCCAATTTTGTAGCTTCTCAAGGACATTTTGCATCTCGTCATCTAATTCCCATCTAATTAGTTTGAGATATAATTCATGATGGTCCTGACTTCTACTGAATCGTGTAGGAGGCATCTCTGAACTCCCACTCATAGCACGATGCCGACGTGATTAACACATCACGCTTTCTAGTATAAATTCACAATAGTATTGCATTTATTATTTTGCACTTTACCACGTGAGGATTATACGGTATGTTTTGTCGAGTTCGAATGTCTGAGGGGATGCAGAGTGTTTGATAAGTTCCGAAATTGGAGAAATGTCGATGACTCGGGCAAAATATGTCCGACATGTCAACATAAGAATTTAGAGGATGCAATCATATGTACATTATGTCAATATCAGTTACAGAAACCATCTTTTGAACAAGATTCCAATATGAAAGAAGAAATTGCTAGTGACCTTTTTGACGAATTATTAGGCGATTTTGAAGAGGATGAGGAGGAAGACGTTATTGATTGGTCTAAGACAACTTTTCAAATGGATGATGTGACAGTGGATGTTCAGCAATACGATGATAATGATGGAATAATTGTATCGAAAAATCCTTCTTTTGCAATGACTGTTGATTCTCCAGATCCTATTGTTGATTCTGATGAAGAAGACTACGTCCTTAAACCAGAAGATGCTCCTGAATTTGTAACTAAATTTGAAATTCCAGATGAAGAGATAGAACCTGTAGAGGAAATTTCTTACAAGCCCGTAGAATTAATTCAACCTGCAGGTCAAGAGTCAGAAACATCAATCGATTTAGCATTAGATTCTCAGTTTGATTTAGAATCTGAGCTAGAAACAGAACCAGAACTTGAGCCAGAACCTGAGCCAGAACCTGAGCCAGAACCTGAGCCAGTAACAGAACCAGAACCAGTAACAGAACCAGAACCAGAACCTGAGCCAGAACCTGAGCCAGAACCCGAAATTATGCCTTCTAGGAAGATTCCCCCTCCTCCGTTACTACCTCCAATCCCCCCTCGAGATGAGGAACTAGCTCCAATGCCTCCACCTCCGATGCCACCAATTATTCCAGCAGATCAAATATTGTCTTCATTGCCTTTGGATGAACCAAATTATTGGCCCTGGCCTCAACAAGAAAAATGGACAGACAGAGATGTAGCATTACAGGTTAAAGCAGCCATGGAAGCTGCAAGATCTAAAGATACAGCACAAGCAACTGTATTGTTGGATGAAGTGGGTCCTCATCTAGGTAATCGATCAAAATTAATTTATCCCATAGGTGCTTTATTACAACGAATAGGCAGGGGCCAATCAGTAGATAGGATGTTTGAAAATGCAAATCAGTTTATCCCTGGTGATTCAAATTTACTAACTGCAATGAAGAAATTAAGACCTTAATATAGAAAACCTCGTTCCGTAGAAGTGATGCATTAGATTGTTTTCGGAGGGGCGTGTCAAGACGCGCCACTTCGTCAATCAAAGTCGATGAAGGCTTATTTCTTCGTCCTGCTAGCCTAGCTTACAGTTCAGAACTTTTGGAAGCATTTGAAGAAACATGGCCAGAAGTTAGTCGAGCAATGCCATGGATAAATCCAGATATTTCTTTTCTTGAACAAATAGAGTCTTTTTTAGAAGAAACTGAAAAAATGGGTCGCAGTGGATTAATGCATCATTGGGTAATGATTAGACCTTGGGATAATGCATTATTAGGTTTAATTGGCTTTGACCATGTAACACGGACAATTGAGGCTGAATGGAATTTAGGATATTGGGTGAGAAGTTCGGCACAACAACATGGTTTAGCTAAGAAATCAATTAATGCGACTTTACTATGGCTTGGAGCAGTGCAAGAAGTCACAGTTGAACTAAAAGTAGATCCTCTTAATGTAGCTGGAGTTAAAACTGTTTTACAGACTGTTAGTAATTGGAATGGGGAGAGAAGTATCTCTGGCGATTCGGCAGTGACGGTTGCAGGTATACGCACCTTACATCATTGCCATGTAATAAAAACTAGTCCTAAATCTTCTCCAATTAAGTGAAAACATTTCTTGAAGATTCAAAACCCCATGCATACTCGCCAATCTGCCCCTTAGGGGCAGTGTGGTCAAATGGTTAGCCCTAATTATCATCAAAGGTTGCCAGATATGGATCCAGAGGAAACAGATGAATGGTTAGAATCTCTGCGTTCAGTTGTTGATTCATCCGGACTTGAGAGAGCCAGATTATTGTTACATGAGCTACTTTCTGAAGCACAGGATCTAGGTATTGGAATAACCGCTGCATCTCAGACACCTTATGTAAATAGCATACCTTGGGATAATCAGATAGCATATCCAGGAAATATTAAAATTGAAAGAGAAATACAAAATATAATTTTATGGAACTCTGCATTGATAGTTTCGGATGCTAATAGGAGAATCGACGGAATTGGGGGACATATCTCGACTTATGCGTCATCTTCTACATTATATGAAGTTGGTTTCAATCATGTGTTCAAAGGTAAAGAATCTAATGGAATTGGTGATGCATTGTATATTCAAGGGCATGGAAGTCCAGGAATATATGCTCGTGCATTTTTAGAAGGTAGAATTACTCGTAAACAATTATTCAATTTCCGTCAAGAAGCATTTTTAGATGGTCTTTCTTCTTATCCTCATCCTCGTCTAATGAAGGATTTTTGGGAATATCCAACTGTTTCAATGGGGCTAGGGCCATTAGCCGCAGTTATGCATGCTAGATTCTGGAAATATTTGACAGATCGTAATTTAGTCGATACTTCCCAAAGTACGGTATATTCATTCTTGGGCGATGGAGAAATGGATGAGCCAGAATCTATTGCAGCGATTGCAGTTGCAGGTAGAGAGAAATTAGATAATTTAATCACTGTAGTTAATTGTAATCTTCAGCGTTTAGATGGACCCGTTCGAGGCAATTCTAAGATTATCCAAGAATTAGAAGGATTATACAGAGGTGCAGGATGGGATGTTTTCAAAGTATTATGGGATTCGAATTGGGATCGTCTTTTCGCACAAGATATTAATGGATCGTTACTTGCAAGATTAGAAGAGATAACCGATGGAGATTTCCAAAGAATGAGTACGTTATCTCCTTCTGAATTCCGAGATGAATTCTTTTCAGGTTCAGAAACCTTAGTCTCGATGGGCTCCAATCTTTCTGATGAGGATATAACCAATCTAAGACGTGGTGGTCATGACCCTTTGAAAGTATATGCAGCTTATCATGCGGCTCAGGAATCTGAAAAACCATCTGTTATCCTAGCCCATACAGTCAAAGGTTGGGGAATAGATTCCTTTGCAGGACGAAATACTACTCATCAAAAGAAGAAAATGAATCTTGACGATTTAATTGCATACAGAGATAGACTTGGAATTCATATACCTGATGAAAAACTTCAACAAGATCCATTTTATTCATTGGAAGAAGATTCTGATGAATTAGCCTATCTCAATCTCCGAAGACATGAACTCGGCGGATATTTACCCTCTCGTAAGTCGTTAGAGATAGATTTTGACTTACCGGAGAAAAAAACATATTCTGAGTTCGATAAAGGCACTCCCGAAGGACAAAGAGTTTCTACAACTATGGCTTTCGTTCGTTTGTTAAGGAATCTAATGAAATCAGAAATTGGGGAAAAAATAGTTCCAATAATACCTGATGAAGGTAGAACTTTTGGAATGGATCCTCTGTTTAGTGAATTTGGTATTTATTCCCAATCTGGGCAGAAATATAAGCCCGTAGATCATAAGATGATAATGAAATATAAAGAATCAATAACTGGTCAAATTCTAGAAGAGGGAATATCCGAGGCTAATTCGATAGCATCTTGGCTTGCTTCTGCAACTTCATATTCTCACGCTTCCACACCTACAATGCCTTTCTACATATTTTACTCGATGTTTGGTTTTCAACGAGTAAATGATCAAATATGGCAAGCAGCTGATGCTAGAGCTAGAGGTTTTCTGATGGGAGCTACTGCAGGTCGAACAACTCTGAATGGCGAGGGACTCCAACATCAAGACGGGCATTCTCTGTTACATGCAAGTACTGTACCTTACTGCAGATCTTGGGATCCTGCTTATGCTTATGAGCTAGCGACAATAATAAGGCATGGAATTAATGAAATGTGGGGGGAGAACCTTGATGTCTTCCACTACATAATGCTCTACAACCAAAATGAACAACAACCTGCTAAACCCGAAGGGATAGATAATGAAATCATTAAAGGCGCATACAAGATACGTGAATCTAAGAATAATGATAAGCCATTAGTGAGACTTTTAGGCTCCGGTCCTATACTTTCTCATGTGCTAGAAGCATCTGAAATATTAGCAAACTATGATATCGATTCTGAGGTTTGGTCTGTTACATCCTATGGTGAATTGAGGCGAGAAGGACTCGAATCACAAAGGACTAATCGATTATACCCTGATGTTGAAACTTCATCATATGTTTCAAAATGCTTTGGCGATTTAACAACAACAATTGCGGTTTCCGATTATATTATCGCAGTGCCTGAAATGATTCAACGATGGGTTGGAGGAAATTATGTTGTTCTAGGGACAGATGGTTTTGGACGTTCTGATGATAGATCTGAACTCAGAAGATTCTTTGAAATAGATACGGAGAGTATAGTTTTATCAACAGTATCTGCATTGGAGAGAGAAGGGAGAATCAAAACAGGCTTTACTGAAGAAATAGCAAATAAACTCAACATTTCTAGAGAACGAAATGACAAGACTAATTAGTTAAATCAGTCCAACAAATAGTGACATAGCCAGCATCATAGTTGCGGGCATTGCTCTACTCAAGCTGTCTTCCTTTATTCTTAGATGACAAATTACTGCCCCCATCATTAATATGGCCATTGAAATAGCAGCAGGGGCTACTAATTCACTTTTCCAAAATCCGGCTATTAGTGCAATAGCCAGAGCGATTTTAGTTGCACCGATTACATATACTGACCAATCTGGTAATCCATAAACTGCAAACTCTTCTTTGATATTAGTCGCATTACCTGCTCTATATGCCGTATTCCAATTAGGTCTAATTAACCAAACAGAAAATATTACACAAGCAATTGTTAGTTGTAATATGAGAGATATGAAATGCATAGTGTCCATTGCCATGTCATCTAACGTCCTTGTGGGAGATATATAATTGTTTAATGATTAATGGAGTAATTTTTATAACACAATGCTAACATTCTATTAATCATTAAAAATTATATTAACGTCCATTGTTTTACTTATTGAAAAACAGACTGGACAATCACAACCCTCTTTCTTTAACCATTCAAATTCTTCTTGATCTAGATTTCGAGGTAAAGAAATTCTAATTTCGAGTTTACCTACACGACGAGGATTTGTAGCCATAGACTTCTCTACGCTCCCGGACATACCGCTTACATCAATCTCCCTTTTCTTAGCTCTTATACCTATTATAGTCATTATACATGTTAGCATAGATGTAGCCAATAGGTCAGTTGGAGAGAATGATTCTCCCTTTCCCTGGTTATCGGTGGGAGCATCTGTAATTATTTTTTTTCCAGATTTGACATGCGTTGCTGTACAGCGTAATTCGCCCTCATATTTTACTTCAATTCGGACCATTTAATCTCCACCTAAACTTTGTAAGACTGAAGAATTTAGAGAGAAATTATGCTTCAGTGCATCTTCTACACTTACCCAGTCAGGAGTAGTGCCATCGATCCAATCATATCTGTGACCAGGTATTAATCTCCATTGTTGAGGCAGAGTCCTGAGTAAATTCCGAGCAAATAATACACTATTCCATTGAGCTAAAGGATCACTACCGGGCAAATCAACTCTTCCACTATGAGCGGTAAATAGGAGATCTCCTGCGTGGTAAACTCCGTATCCATGCAGAGTTACATGACCCGGAGCATGACCAGGAGAATGTGTTACTGCAAGACTAATTCCTCCTGCCGACCACTGAATTGTTGTATTTGGAGGATTGCTCCATTCACTTGTAAAATCGACTGGTTTGAAAACTGCATATGATAAAAGATTGGATGTTATTGATTCTTTATGCCCCCACACTTCAATTTCAGGTATTAGGTCAATCATTTCTCTATATCCTTCAACATGATCTCTATGTGTATGTGTATAAAGTAAGTGCGTTGGCCGTAAACCCTCTTCTTTCAATGCAGAAACCCATCTCTTTGAATCAAAAGGATCTACTATAGCAACAGTTCCTGTAGATCGATTAATCCAAGCAGTATTCATATTCATATAGTTCCCCATTTGAGTAACCCAGACCTCAATTCCATCTCCTTCATTACGAATATCAAACTCCCCCTCTGCTAGCATAATGACATTTCGAAGTAAACCTACTGCATAGCAATACCGGCTCATATTCAAAGGAGAGGTTTCATAGCGAACTCTGTCAGTCGAAGCGTGTGAACCAAGTGTTGTCTTCATTCACTGAAGAAAAGACCTCAGGATTAGTTACACTACTTCGCTTGATATTATTATCTGTTAGAAAATAAACAAAGGAAGTGCTTGAATGGAATATGATATGCATCGAATAGAAGCGTATTGGCAAAATCAATGGAAAGAAAAAAATATATTTTCTGTTGAAGTAGACACATCTAAACCAAAATTTTACTGTCTTGAAATGTTTCCTTATCCTTCTGGAAATATGCATATGGGGCATGTTAGAAATTATTCTATTGGGGACGCAATGGCAAGATTTCAAAGATTAATGGGTAAAAATGTACTATATCCAATGGGTTATGATTCATTCGGAATGCCAGCAGAAAATGCTGCAAAGAAGGAAGGAGGCCACCCTCATGACGTTACTGAGAGAAATATTTCAATGATTAGAACAGATCAAGAAAGAATGGGTTATTCTTATGACTGGAGTCGAACTTTTGCAACCTCAACTCCTGAATATTATCGTTGGAATCAAGAAATATTTATTCGATTTTATGAGGCGGGACTTGTTGAAAGACGCTTCGCACCTGTAAATTGGTGTAATGACTGTGATACTGTACTTGCAAATGAGCAAGTTAAAAATAATCGTTGCTGGAGATGTGGTCTAGAAGTCGTCCAGAAAGATATGGCGCAATGGTTTCTTAAAATGACTGAATATGCTGATGAGTTACTAGATGATTTAGAAAATATTAATTTTCCTGAAAATGTAAAGGCAATGCAACGAAATTGGATAGGTCGCTCCTATGGAGCTCATATCGATTTCCCAATTGTTGGTGAAGATTTTGTAATAGGTGCGTTCACTACTAGACCAGATACCATATTTGGGGTCACATTTGTCACTTTATCGCCTGAGCATCCTCTTTGTGAGTCACTTGTTTCTGGAACTAAATATGAAAATAGTTGGAGAGAACTACGCGATGAATGCGCAAAAATGTCAGAATTTGAAAGAATAAATATGTTGAAAGAAAAGAAAGGTGTACCCTTAGGTAGGTTTGCAATTAATCCAATAAGTGGCGAAAAAGTACCGATATATGCAGGTAATTTCGTGGTTGCAAGTTATGGAACAGGTGCAGTAATGGCTGTTCCGGGGCATGATCAAAGAGATTATGACTTTGCTAAGAAGTATAATCTCCCAATCAAACCAGTACTTACTCGTATCGAAGGTGAGTCCGCAATAGAAGAGAATCCAGTATTAGACACTCTAGGATTTATGGCAAATTCATCACGTAAAGAATTTGATGGATTATTTGGAGAAGATGCCAAGAATGCAGTCATCAAAGCCCTCGAATATGAAAAATCTGGTCATGGTACTGTTCAGTATAGATTGAAAGATTGGCTTTTGAGCCGTCAGAGATTTTGGGGAACTCCAATACCTATGTTACATTGTGACGATTGTGGTGTTGTGCCTGTGCCACTCGAAGATCTTCCTGTAAAGCTTCCATTAGATGTTAAATTCAGTTGGGATGAGAGCGGTAATCCTCTTGAATCTAGTGATAATTTTCTTTTAACAAAATGTCCTAAATGTGGAAGAGATGCAAAGCGCGAGACAGATACTATGGATACATTTTATGATTCGTCATGGTATTTTCTAAGGTATGGGGATTCTAAAAATGAGAATAGTCCATTTAATCGTGAAACTATAGACTATTGGATGGAAGGTGGAATTGATCTGTATATAGGGGGAATAGAACATGCTGTCATGCACCTACTTTATGCAAGATTTTTCACTAAAGCTACTCGAGATCTTGGAATGAATACAACCGGTGAACCATTTGGCCAATTAGTATGTCAGGGTATGCTAAATGCCCCTGCGCCTTTTTGTATTGAATGTAATACTGAATATCATGTTGATAACTTTGAAGGGAATTGTCCATCTTGTAAATCCCTTCTTACAACAAGACAGGCCAAAATGAGTAAATCTTTGGGAAATACTGTCAGTCCAGGCTCTATGGTCGATAAATATGGTGCAGATACTGTACGTTTATTCATATTATTTGGTGCAAACCCGGAAGCAGGTATGGATTGGTCAGATAATGCCATCGTATCCAATTCACGACAAATGCAATCAATTATTGAGGCCTTTGAAAGCTCTAATCATTTCACCAATTCACCTAATATAATTGATGATTGGATATTAGCTAGGATGCGTTTAAATCATAACAAATGGAAATTAGCTATGGAAAATGTTAGTTTGCGTGAAGGAGTAATGATTAGTCACTTCGAAATGCTATCTGATTGGCAGTGGTATCGACGAAGAGGGGGGTCCGATGCCAAAACTGCAAGAATATTCTTTTCCAATTGGATACCTATGCTTGCACCAGCTACCCCTCATATTGCAGAAGAATTTTGGTCCAGAATAGGCGGTCAAGAATTGGTAAGTGAACTCGTAATCAAAGAATTAGCAAAGAATGATAAAGATATTATTTATCTTGCTAAGGAGAGCTATCTTAGGAATTTAATAGATAGCTCAAGAAATGTGAAAGGACTTGCTCAGAGACACTCTGATACCCCTATCTCTAGTTGTGTAATTCAAACCGCAGCAGATTGGAAGAATGATCTTGCTTCGGAGGCTATTAATCTAAGCCTAATTAATTTTGATTTCAAAAAGAATGGTATCAATCATCTCAAATCACTAGATATTTTTAGTAATGAGGAGCTAAGAGGAGAGATATTCCAGACCTGGCAATCATTGACAGTAGGAAATAAGAAAAATAGAGGGAAAATATATACTTGGTCAGAGGGAGAGATATCTCTGCTTTCTTCTCAATTCGATGAAGTCGATTTAATCAATAATAATGCAATTTTCATCGCAAATGCGCTATCTGTCGATTCTGTAATATCTTACAAAGTAGGAGATGGAGATGATATTGCAGGTAAGGCTAGAGTTGCTTCACCATTAGATCCAGGAATAGCATTTATCTGAAAAAAACATTTTTCTTCTATATTCCTTACACGGTGGGTTCATGGTGACCTGTCGCTTCGGAGTATCGTTGAGTGAACAGGATGATGATAGTAAGCGACAAAAACGTCGCCCTCGTCGCCGCCGTAACAGTAAGAAAAAAACTACTGTAGAAATTAATCATGGCGGAGATGATGAAGCAATACAGCGTGCTTTATCGCGATTTTCCATTGATCCAGCACCTATGGGATTTTCTCAGAACCTAGAGCCTCCTGCAAGAATTGTCAATATTAAATGGAAGCTCAATGCAGTAAAAAAATCAGTACAAAACAAAGCGAGTCCTTTAGTTTGTTCTCCAGGTGAGTTTGGTTTTCTTCCAGAAGAAAAAGTACAGGAAATAGCTAAAAAAATAGAAAAACTAGACATAACTCTTGAGCAATCACTATCTTTACGCAGTGCATTAAATCAGGAAAAAAGTGTTTATTCACATGGTAGGTTGATGAGTCGTGCTAATGAGCTAAAAAGAAGATATGATAGTGGAGAAAGTGTACTTTCACTTTCTACTCGATTTGATGCACCTCCTGTGAATGTCTTTAGAGCAATATTAACTGGCCGAGGTTGGTCAAAAAATAAGATTAAAGAAACTCTCAAAGCTCCAAGTAAAATGAATCAAAGAGATAGGCAACAATTTCAACTTGCAGAATCTGCTGATCGTGTCAGCTCAGTTAACCAATCAGAAACACAAAATGCAGCAGAAGTATTTGAAGATATACTATGCGACTATTTCTCTTCCCTTAATATTAGATTTCGCCGACAAGAAGATTTACTCGATGAGCAAAAGAAGTCTGAGGGTAGAGCTATAATTACTCCTGATTTATTACTGTTAGATGATGTCAGAATTAATGGCATTCCATGTGCATGGATTGATGCTAAACATTTTTTCGGTGCAGATTTAAGATTCCCGCGTAAAAAAACTCAGAAACAAGTTGATAGATATGTGAATGAATATGGCCAAGGAGCAATTGTATATAGGCATGGTTTTTGCGACACTTTAACCTTGAAAGGAGCAATTTTACTGGATTCTAGCCCATTAGATCTAGCGCCGTTGGCAACCTTCCACGAGAGCATTAGGGAGAAATCAGAATAAATGCCCTACTCTGGTCTTTTTGGTTGTAAAACCTTCCTTATTTAATTCAGAAATTAATTTTGATAATTCTAAATTATCATTAGTATTATCAATATTTTTTGGAACAATCACCAAACTTTTTCCCAACATACATAATAATGGCTTAAATTCCAATGAAGACTCCTCTATTATGTTTTTAGCCTCACTAAGTAATTCAAACCTTTGAGAATCTGAAAGTAGCCCACTTTCTTCTGCAAAAATTTCCGACCTTTCTAATAATTCAGACCAACGTGTTTTGTCCCATTCATTCTGTTTCAATTCATTCATCTGCTTAATACCTGCTTCAGTAATTGATTTTTTCCAATTTGTATCATCGATATATGATGATGTATGCTTCCCAGTATCTTTCTTCCAGGCCAACAATACTTCTATTTCTTCGTTCCATCCTTCTGAAACTCCAGGTCCTTTAGTAAGTAAGTCTCCAGAAAATGGTGAGCCCGGAGAAATTCTTCTCTCTACTCCACCTGCAGCTAAAGCTGTAACATCCCCTAATCCTGTAGAAAAATATCTTTCAACTCTATGTGCTATTGATAATGAACGTCTAAGACTTTCTTCATGAGGTTCACCAATTGCTCTTTGAATAGCCATACATGCAGCAATCGCCCCAGAAGCAGACATCCCAAAACCTTGAGAAATTGGTAATTTTAATTTTATCGCTAAATCCCAAGTGTAGTTTTTTATATTAATTATTTTTTCAGATAGTAATTTGAAAACTTGTTGATATAATTCTGATTCGCCATCTCCTTCAATAAATTTGATATTAATTTTAAAATCTCCCTCTATGCCTCTAGCAATTATTTCAACGCCATGATCTAAACAAAGGCCAACTCCTACACTTCCTTGTTCATCTAAATTTGTAGAATCGTCATTTACCGTAAAAATAAGTGTTACATGAGAACCACATTCGCCGCGCCCAAGCAAAACAGTCATGCTAACGCACCCTACATGAAGTTGAATAAAAACTCTTCAACAAAATCAGAATATTGCATTAGAATCTTCTTCAATTGTATTGAATCTTATAGCCAACTCTTTCGCTGCCATATCAAATGCAGTTCTAGGAGTCATCGAACCATCAGTTTCAAAACTTAGAACAAACTCTCTAGGAACTTCTTCTAGAGTAATTGCATCTTTAAAGGTTCTAGATTCTTCAGTCCCTTCTCCTACGTGATGAAGCTGTTGTGTTAATTCTTGAACTTTGTAATAGTCTTCTAATTTTCCATCAGTGAAATCTTTCGCAGTGATTCCTAATTTTAAGTCCCATAGGATTTTTGCTTTTGTTTTATTATTTATTACGCCAATATGTCTTGGTTCAAAGGTCACACCACATGCCGGTGACCATTTTGCATGATCTCTTCCTCTTCCCATAATCGCTGTTGCATAGAATTCAATCATCTGTCCCCTGAAAAGTTTTGTAATTGGTATAGTTTTGTATAGTTCTGGTATTTCCAGAGAAGAGTCACCAAGATAATTTAGATCACTTGCTGTGACCATAGTTCCTTCTTCACTTCCAAATGCTTTACAGGTGTAAATCATAGTGCACAGGGGGCATCCTCTGTCTTCTTCTACAAGATCTGCACAATTAGGACATTCATCTTGGAAATGAAACTCATCATGACGAGTTGGTATAGGAATCATTGCAAGTCTTTGCGCAATCATCTCATCCGGAAGAGGTCCGGTAGTTTCCCAAACTACATCTTCTTGTTCGATTGTTCCCATTTCAAAACGTACAGTCTCAATAGCCATCTTTGGTGTGTCTGAAATCAGTGATCTTCTAATAGAATTTACAAATGCTCTATCTGTATCAGCTAATAGAATTTTTATCCTCTCATCAGTTTCTTCAATAATTGTAACTTTAACCATATCTCACACCTCACACTCTTCTTCCACGACGACCGCCTTTTGCCTTCGTTCCATCAGTAGGAATTGGAGTAACATCTTCAATTCGAGTTATTTGAACACCTGCTCTAGTAAGGGCACGAATAGCAGAAGTCGCCCCTGGAGCATTGTGGTTTCGATTTCCTCCAGCACCACGATATTTTACTATGACTTGATCAAATTCTTTCTCAGCAAGCATTTCTGCAATTCTCTCTGCAGCACGAGTAGATGCGAATTGTCCTCCAGAATCACTTCCTCCCTTAGTCACCATACCTCCGGAAACTTTGCAAATAGTCTCGGCTCCAGTTAAATCTGTAGCCGTAATAAGAACATTGTTACTTGTACTGTAAATGTGTAATATTGCTTTATGTCCCATCAGTTACCCTCCTTAGGAATTGTTTCTTCAATTTTCGGAGCTTCTTCAGCATCCTTCTTTATTTGATCTACGAAATCTTCGGTAGCTGCTTTAGGACCCCCGACTTCTTCAGGCTCTTCATCATTTACCATTGTGAGTCTTAATTTTTCCATTTCTACTCTGAATGGATGATTTGGGTCATTATATACGGAGTTTGAAGAATAATTCAATTCTTCTTCTTCCATTTTTCTAATATGATATCCAGGGACTGTCATTTTCTGTTCTCCTATGGAGATATGGCCATGAACAATCATATTCCTAGCAGCTCTCATAGATGGAGCCAGACCTCTGTAGTAAACGACTGATTGTAATCTTCTAGATAACATATGTTCGACATTTATTTGAAGAACGTCATCTATACTCGCACCTTCTACTAGTAGTCCTTGTCGGCATAATGAATTTACTAGATCAGTTTTTTCTCTAGCAAAATGACCTTCCGAAGTATCAACTCTTCCTATTAGCTTCATTGCTTGATTTCTGTGTCTACGCAGAGACGATTTTTCTCTCCAAATTTCTTTCATACCGCCAACTTTCTTTAGACCATACTTTTCTTTCAAAGCATGCTCTTCATCAATTCTTGCCTGCTTCCATGGATGAGTAGGTGTCTGTGTTTTTGATCGTGCAAATTTAGGATCTCCCATAATCTCACCTCACTTCTTCCTCTGCACACCAAGTGCAGTACCTTTTCTTCCGTTACTCCTGAGCCTCTGTCCACGAACTTTGTGTCCACTTCTATGTCTTAGGCCACGATATGTTTTCATGCCTGCTAAACGTGAAATATCATCATCTCGAGTCATTTTAACATCCATTGCCACAAGATGAGCATCTTCATTTGATTCTAAGTCTCTTTGACGATTAACTAACCACCATGGAACATTTGTTGCATACCCGTCAATAGTTGTTCTAAGTCTGTCTTGCTCAGAGTCATCAAGATGACCTCCAAGTTTTGTTCCATCAATTTCCGCTAATCGACATAACTGCTGAGATGTACGAACTCCTATGCCTTTAACTGAGGCAAGTCCAATTGCTATAGGTTTCAATCCATCTATGTCGCTGTCAGCCATTCTGATAATATAGGAGAAGTCATCTCCAATCTCTAGTTTTTCTTTATTCATATTACGGTCCTCCCGTGTTCACTGTTTCCAGTGGCCTTTACGGCATCCTCGCGACTTACCAACCCTATTTCAACCCACCCGCTCATCTTTAGATATGAAATTTTGAAGTAATCTCAAGATTCTTTGCAAATAATATATAATTTATGACTACCATTACCACGCTCTAAATCAATATCTACCATGAAAGATTTAGCGCCGTCTACATCTTTTAGTGCCTTATCTAGACGTCGTTGTATGGTGGGTTGTAATTCAGGATCGATGGAACATCTGAGAGTAATTTTTCCGATATCATTTCTAGATGCCGCACTTGCAACTTGATCAATAGAATGTAATTCAGGGGGAGTCAGTCGGTGCTGTACAATCTCTCCGGTACTAACTATAAATCCTTCAATTTCATCATTCTCGACCAAAGGGTCGGTGTGGATCAGTAAAGGTCTTCTACCATCAAGTCTCAGCCAAGAATGTCCACTATTTGGTTTCAAAACTTTAGTCAACCACTTCTCCTGAAGTCCACTTTGAATTAAAGCAGGGTCAATTATTGAAATGAAAGCTCCGAATGGTGGAGGTCTAGTTAGACTTTCAATATGCGAATCTGCTCTTTCACCTTCAATCTTAGCTAGAATATTTTTTCTCCCCATCCTTATACATCTACGCTTTTCTTCTGAAGAGATAGATCCTATCCAAAGTGATAATCTATCTACTCTTCCTCCTCCTTGGCTCAGCCATTCCCAAGTTTTGGGGCTACCAGGGAATATATTTTCTACCATCGTCTCAATCATTGCCTGTTGATCATCACCCAAACGTGGTGATAAATCTAGTAAAACAGCAGGCCCCCTAGGGCCAGTTTGTAGATATTCATTCCACGAATTTAGAACAGATTCTAATGAGGGTTGCATTTCATTAATATGATGGTTTTGAGCATCTCTCGGTCTTGCCGGATCTAAATGTAACATTGCAACGGGAGGATGAGCTCTAACTCCGGACTTTCTTAGACTATTCCAATAGGCAGTAATTGCCCCTTCTGCGTCGCTCCCATCTCCAATGATTACTCTATCTAATGTTCTTTGTACTTCTTCTTTATCAGATGCTACATGCATATTAGCAGCACATAAAACTGCAATATTACCATCAAGTTCAATCCCTAAAGCAGGTCTTTTTAATTCGGTTGCTAGAGCAATTAATTGAGCTCCAGAACCTGCAGCTGCATCAAGAACCACTCCTGCTGGCAAATCGGAAGAGTCAATTTGTTTCGCTCTAACTATCGATATAGACCATGGAGTTGATAATCTACGCATATCATCAGTCATGTGTAGAGGTGGTTCACCTTTTCTAACTTTTTTTATCTCAGTACGCTTCCCTGCTTCCTCTGCAATTTGTGCTGAAGGTATTAATGCAGTATGTTTGTTTTCTTCTGACATTCCATCCTCTCCTATCATACGACAGCTCTATCTATTTTCACTTCAAACCGTAACCATGTATTTTCTAGTTCATGACCTTCGCTATTCCCATATGCTATGGGCGGAGGTAATAACACGGTGTGTGTAGTACCTGTATCCACACCAGGCGCTAATCCTCTATCTTGCCCAATATCTAATCCTATAACTGCCCAACCAAAGCCTTTGATATATCTGGCATCATCTCCTCCAGTTACAGGTAAGTCTCCTTCATCTAGTTGTTCTCCTGTATCTGCATCCCATAGTATGTAATGAACTTGAACATTGTTTCCATCTGTGATATGAATATCTCTCTCATCAGGACCCTTGAATAAATGAACATCAAGGTTAACCATAGAAACTGGATTGAATTCAACATGCGTTGCAGTAACTGTGAAGTCTTTTTCTGTAATATCTTCAGTTAATGATATCTCAATAATCTCAGTACTGTTTCCTTCTAAACCATTCAAGAGTAAATTATAACTTCCTTCATTTGTGAATTCTACTCCTCCACCAACTATTTCTAGTATCAAATCAATAGTAGAATTCCCTCTATTGTAAACTACTATACTCGCTCTGTCTCCATTTCCTTGATGTTCCCAATCACATCTTAATTCTCCCGGATAGAGGAAGTAATCATCTTGCTCTGCTAATGATTCAGGCCAATCCCAGTCACCTAGTCTTGATTCACAGGTATCGAATAATAAATCAAGCTCCCAAGCCCATCTACCATCATTCTTTAGATCAGCTTCTGAAACTCCATCATCGGGAAATAGATTTTCTAATTCACCTTGGAAAGAAAGAGCGGCTATTCCTAACCATAATGATGACAATATTATCATTATAACTGTAACAAATGAGAGGATAATCATAGCCCTAGGGACAGTCATTTCATTTAGACCAATAGGTATTGGAGGATGTTCAACTTCCTCCGATGTATCGGCTATCCAAGACCTCGTCACAGTTCTTTGTCGGGCCCGCCCATCATCAAGGTTAGCATA
>MDSX01016039.1_pt1 | contig 19356 bp, 17 predicted proteins | sample 811141 | NCBI WGS metagenome assembly MDSX01 (sample SAMN05326642, study PRJNA326480) | marine metagenome | isolation source: seawater | place: Atlantic Ocean: South East | collected 2010 | reverse complement strand
TCGGACCATAGAAGCTTATTTAGGGACGATTCTGGGCCTTGGCTGTAACCGCGCATTGAGCGGGCAACCGCCTGCAGGCCCATAAATCTCATTACTTGTGTCGTGGTGTAGGCCTCTGTAAATCGCTGCCGCATTATCGGATCTTCGAGCTTCCCCAGATCGTCAGCTACCTCCCGCAAACGATGCCACTCTTCGCCGTATCTGATGCCATTGGTTGTCGCATCATCGCCGCGTTCATAAGCCAAAAGAGTGTTGGCAACCGCCCAACCATTGTTGACTCCTCCGAGCACGTTTTCTTTAGGAGTCCGGGCATCGTGAAAGAACACCTCGTTGAAGTCATGGTGGCCCGAGGCGTTAACTATTGGCCTTACTTCGACGCCTGCTTGGTCAATAGGGCAGAGAAGGAACGATATGCCGGCGTGTTTTACTGCCGTCGGTTCAGTTCGACAAAGCACGAAAATCCAGTTGGCATTGTGACCTTGTGACGTCCATATCTTTTGCCCGTTGATAACCCATTCATCGCCATCTAATTCCGCTTTAGTCGCAAGCGATGCAAGGTCCGACCCTGAGTTAGGTTCGCTGTAGCCCTGACACCAAACGTCAGTTCCATCAAGAATTCTCGGGAGGAAATGGTTTTTTTGTTCCTCGGTTCCCCACTCGATAATGGTGTGACCAATCATGCTGATCGAGAATGGGTCGTTGTCACTGCCGGGTGGCACACCCACTGCCGCCAACTCTTCAGCGAGCACAGTTCGTTCCATTTGGCTTAGTCCTGCGCCTCCGAACTCTTCGGGCCAGGCGACTGCCAGCAATTGTTGTTCTGATAGGGTCTTCCGCCAGTTAGCAACAAAGGACTTTCGGTCCTGGGGGCTGAATGCTCCCATTCCACGCCAGTCGGCAGGAAGATTGTCTTTCAAGAAGGATTTCATCTCCGTTCGAAATTGAGCGGCCTCGCTGCTGTAGTCCTCCACATTCACTCCTGTTCGCTAATACGAATCTAGTGCCTAACCTTAGGCAGTTATCCCTGTTCCTCGCACGACCGCCGAGATGCTGCCCTGCAAAAGCCGCTTTGCGCACTCATCGACCCCATCATTACTTAAGCCCATTTTGACGCGACCGTCCTCACTCCGTTCTATTCTCAGGCAATGGACTTTGACTGGCCCGACGACAATGATGACAGACGGCTCGAGATTCGCGAGTGGTTGAGCAGCCATGGCAATAATCCTTCACAAGAGGCGCTTGCTCGCGCCGGATACGTTGCGCCTCACTGGCCAAAGCCTTATGGCTTGGATGCTGACCCGATTCATCAACTGATCATTGACGAAGAGTTGTCGAAAGCAGGCGTGAAGAGAGCTGCTGGAGGTATTGGTTTGGGTTGGGCTGGCCCAACTATTTTGTTCGGTGGAACCCCCGAACAGCAAAATCGTTATCTGTGGCCGATTCTGACTGGTGAGGAAGTTTGGTGTCAACTGTTCAGCGAACCTGACAGCGGGTCAGATTTGGCGAACCTTGCGACAAGAGCTGTACGCGATGGAGATAGGTACATCGTCAATGGGTCTAAAATTTGGTCTTCAGGAGCACACCGAAGTCATCTGGGAATTCTCATCGCTCGAACCGACCCAGATGTCCCTAAGCACCGTGGGGTCTCATATTTTATTTGTCCGATGGATACCCCTGGACTTGAGCTTCAACCCATCGTTGATATGACCACCGCTCACTCGTTCAATCAAACCTTCTTTACCGATATGGAGCTGCCGGTCGAGAATCGTATAGGCGACGAAAACGATGGATGGCGCTTAGCGAAGGTAACCCTTGGAAATGAAAGAGTGTCTCTTTCGGGCGAAGGAGCACTTTGGGGAAGCGGACCGAGCGCAAAAGATTTACTCGATTTGGTTCGCGCAGCCGGAGGTTTAGCCGATCCGAATTTACGGGATCGAGCATCCCGCTTACACATTGAAGGAGAGGTCCTCCGGTTAATTCGACTTCGAACGCTCTCAGCTCAACTACAAGGCAGACAACCAGGACCGGAGGCGTCGGTTCGAAAGGCGCTGGCAGACGAACATGGTCAGAATGTTATGCAACTCGCAAAAGATCTAACCGGAAGTCATGGAATGTTGGTTGACGCCGGGCCGCTTGGGGGGTCACCGAAATTTCCAGTTACTCATTCTGTAGTTGAAGGTTGGCAACACTGGCATGGGGGATTTCTCTTTTCTCCCGCCTTGACCATAGGTGGCGGCACCAGTGAAGTTCAGCGAAATATTGTTGCGGAACGAGTACTTGGGCTTCCTCACGACGTTGACATTCAGTCAGGCCAGACTTGGTCCGAAAGCAAAGCACAATAACTATGATTTCGTTACGCGTTTGAGTTCTCTTACGACAAAGAAAGCGTTACCTTTCCAACATAAGTTGATTCAATCGACAGGAATAAAATTGGCTAATCAAACATCTGCATGTGGCGGCTTACTAATTGCGCTTGGAGTAATAGTGACCATCGCTTCCGACTCGGGGAGCGCAACCTCACTAATCCCGGCGTTCATTGGAGCGATCCTTCTCATTCTTGGCTTATTAGCCAGATCAAAACCCGAGCTCTCCCATCACCTCATGCACGCAATGGCTGTTGTAGTTCTTCTCGCAATAATTGGAAGCTTGGGGTCGCTCATAGGTAGGGGCAGCACAGGCTGGGCACTCTTCTCTCAGCTCGCGACTATTGCCATCGCTGGCTTTTTATTAGTCAACGCAATTCAAGCCTTTAAAAAGCGCTCACAACAAACAGCCGACGAATCGTAGCAAGAACCTCCCACTGTGCAGTTGTAGCTCAGGGAAATTGACAACCTTGCGTCGGTAACAAACCCGAAATTCGATTTTGGTAGCGTCTAGCTATGAATCAAATGCAAGTGGGAGCAATTCACATCTACCCGGTGAAGTCCTGTCAGGGTATTTCTGTCGATAGTTCAACTGTCGTCGACACCGGTTTAGAGCATGACCGCATTTGGCAAGTAGTGAACGCTAATGGCGAGAGCGTGACACAACGAGCGAACCCCGCTCTTGCCACCATCACCACAGCCATAGATGGAAATGACGTCACGTTGTTCGTGCCTCAGCACGGCTCTATCACGCTCTCGAGCGAGGGAGCAGCAGCGGTAACGGTGCTACCACTCGTCGGAAAGCGGCCGGTGAACGGAGTTGACGGAGGAGACTCAGCGGCTGAATGGATTTCTGATTTTCTCGGCGATGAACTCAGGTTTGCGGGAATCACCCCCGAATCAAAACACCGTCCTCCTTCTTCGCTTGATGCCTACGAACAGACCATTACCTTCGTCGATCTTGCTCCCGTTTTGCTGACAAATTCGGCATCACTTGCCTGGTTGCAAACAAGAGCGAAAGAACCATTCGGGATGGATCGATTCAGAGCTAACGTCGTAATTGACGCACCCGAGCCGTGGGTGGAAGACACTTGGCACGAAATGAGCATCGGTGAGACCGAAGTGACCGCTGAAATGCCTTGGCCAAGATGCGCCATACCGCAGATAGATCAAATAACCGGCGAAAGAAACCGGGAGCCGGCCGTGGCGTTGCGCGCTCACAGGTGGTGCAGTGAGGCACCGACCTTGGAGGGAAACTGGAAAGCGTTGATGGAAGGGAATGGGTTATTTGGAATGTCCTGTCGGATAGGTCCTCCAGGGTCGACTATCAAGGTCGGCGATCAGGTAGAAGTCAGGTCATTTCAAGACCCAATCATTCAACCACCGACTTAGCTTGGAAGACGAGAGCCAATCACGGCCGCTCAAAAGGTTTCCGAGGCACAAGTAAGCCACGGCCCGGCTTGGCTTCCACTGTCGAACCCTCAGCCACGACCTCTCCTCTGCTGATCGTAAACTTGGGCCAGCCTGTTGTTTCCCAGCCGTCATATGGTGAATACCCTGACGCAGAGTGCATAGTTGAACCGTCGATCACTCGCGTTTCGTTCGGATCCATAACTATTAAGTCAGCATCTGCGCCGGGCAAGATTGAACCCTTTTGGGGGTACATGCCAAATATCTTTGCAGGGTTGCTGCTCGTGACCTCAACAAATCTGCTTATAGAGATCTTTTTCGTGGCGACCCCTAGCGCCCATAGCATAGGCAAACTGGTTTCCAATTCGGCCATACCTTGACGGAGTTCAGCCGGTCCGAGAGACGGATCCACTTTTTGGGCCAAGGTCCACGGAGCATGATCGGTCGCCACAGTAGAAACAGAACCATCAGCTATACCCGCCCAAAGGGCCTCACGGTCGCTATCTTCGCGCAGGGGCGGCGCTCCGGCGTACTTTGCGCCATCTACTTCATCGAAGCGAGAGCGTTCAAGGTGTAAATAGATAGGCCTAGTTTCCACGTAGACAGGGAGACCTCTAGCTCTGCCATTTCTGCATACCTCAAGCGCAGCATTGCTGGACAGATGGACGACATAGGTTGCAGCCCCGCTAACTTCACAGAAACCTACTGCACGCTCGGTCGCAATTCGTTCAGCCACCACCGGTCGCGTCTCCGGGTAATGGCGGTGCGATGTAAGGCCAGCTTCATTTACTAATTCACCGCAACAGCCCATTAGAGCAGCGTCCTCGCAGTGTACGAGCACCACCGAGCCGACCTCGGCGGCGGCACGCATCGCTCGCAAAAATGCGTCTACATTCCGATCAAATCTCCGGAAAGAAAGAAAGACTTTTATACTTGGGTGCCCCCCTTGAGCCAAACGCGAAATTTCTTCAACGGCGTCCGCGTCAGGGTCCAGTAGGACAGGGTGATGGAAAAAATCTACTAGAGAGTTTTCTCGACCATCAGCGATATCTCTATCCAGGCCTTGACTCATTGTCTCGCCCTGTCGAGGGAAGGACATGTTGCCAACAGTGGTAATTCCGCCGGCTAATGCCGCTCGGCTGCCAATTTCAAAATTGTCTGTCCAGCTATCTCCACCAGGTCCTGTGCGCGGTGACGTTAGGTGCACGTGTGCATCTACCCCACCGGGTAACACAAACATCCCCTCAGCATCGATCTCCTGTTGACCCGACATCATCCCGCCAAGTTGAACAATTTTGCCTGCATCGATACCGACATCGATAACTGCGTTTTCGCTTGGCGTGGCTACCACACCACCTCGAATAACCAACTCCATGACATTCATTATCGCCTATATCGAAACTCATTGGCTCAAAGAGGATCTGATCGCGCTTAGATCACTAATCTGCCTGAATGAAACTAGATGGAAGAGTTGCACTGGTTACTGGGGCGCAACAAGGAATCGGACGAGCGACAGCTGAGGCGTTAGGGCATGCCGGAGCGTCGGTAATAGTTAACTTTCTCGATGACCATGAAGCAGCTTTACAAGTGGTAGAGAGCATCCAAAAGTGCGGTTCCAGCGCTAAAGCAGTTAAAGGCGACGTCGGATTACGTTCTGATTGTGAGGAGATGATGGCGGCGGGGGGTTTATGGGGAGGGGTGGACCTTTTAGTAAATAATGCTGGAATTTTTCCACGTAAAGATTTCCTAGACCTCAGTGAAGAAGATTGGAGTCGTGTCCAAAACGTAAACGTCATGGGCGGCTTTCGATGCTTGCAGTTGATGGCTCGCGAGCTTATTGCTACGAACAAGCGAGGCACTGCAGTCAACCTCGCCTCTGTAGCATTTTTCAGAAACTCGCCTAAAGGCAGCCATTACGCAGCAAGCAAGGGCGCAATCATAGGCTTTACTCGCTCGGTCTCCACGGAACTAGCTCCTCACGGAATTAGGGTCAACGCCATTGCGCCAGGCATAGTTGACACCGCTCAGCCTCGAGATGGAATGACCGAAGAGCAAATTGCCGCTGCAAGTCAGCTAGTGCCCCTGGGCGCTATGGCAGAGCCAAAAGAGATAGCAGATGTAGCCGTTTTCCTCAGTTCGCATGACTCCCGTCACATCACGGGGCAAACCCTGCAAGTTAACGGTGGCACTAATTTCAGTTAGACACTCGAAGAACACCGATCATAAAAGCTGCGCCGCTGGCGCAGGTAAGCAATGATTAGTCGGTGACACCAGAGTCCCAACTCATGAAAGAACTTGCTCGCGTGACTGACCGAGGTGAGGAGGTCCAGGCGTGGGTGAATCGTCATCCTAATGAGCTGATTCTTAAAGAGTTCGCTTCTGCACCAAGTGGCCCACTTAAGGGCTGGACTCTAGGCGTCAAGGACGTCATCGATACCTGCGACTTACCAACCGAACGCGGCTCGAGTATCTACTCGGGGAATCAGCCACGCAACGACGCAGCATGCGTGGCCCTCGCCCGCGAAGCTGGAGCCACTATCACAGGGAAAACAGTCACGACGGAATTTGCTCTCTTCACTCCCAACGTAACAAGGAATCCACATGACTTAAAACGAACTCCAGGTGGCAGTTCGAGTGGTTCAGCGGCCGCTGTGGCCGATATGCAAGTTAGATCTGCTTTGGGAACACAAACGGTCGGTTCGGTAATCAGACCCGCCGCTTTTTGCGGGGTCGTAGGATTCAAACCAACTCGACAACTGTTGCCACTAGCTGGAGTAGCAACTCTTTCACACGCTTTTGACACCATCGGATGGTTCACGAGAGATGTGGCTGATTCGATCACTATGTTCAATGCGCTGACAAACGCCGAGGCCACACAGAATACTTTTGGGGGAAAGGTGGGCCGGTACCTCTCTCACCAGGCAAATGAAGCTCAACCCGAGGCACTTCAGTCAATGCAAACAATGGCTACTGCATTCGCGCAAGCCGGTGTGGAGGTAGTTGACCTGGAACCTCAGCCACACCTCGAATCGTTATTTGAAGCGGCAAACCTAATTTTGCATTATGAAACGAAACGGGTTTTCGCATGGGAGCGAGCAACTTCCTTCGATGCAATCAGCCCACTAGTTCAACGTATGTTTGCGAATGCAGATTCGATCACATATCAAGACTACGTTGGCGCACAATCAGAGCTACAAAGGGCAAGGGAAAGCCATACCCGTTTCATGGCGAATCACGACTTGGATGCCTTATTCACCCCAAGTGCTCCGGGCGAGGCGCCACTCCTACGAACCACCGGGGATTCTGTCTTCAACCGCGTCTGGACGTCGCTTGGGGTTCCAGCCATTCATTTACCAGTCCTCAACGGACCAAACGGCTTGCCAGTAGGAGTTCAACTGGTAGGTCAACTATGGTCCGATAAGCGATTACTTGCAGCCGCTAGCTTCGCTGAGAATTCTTTAACTGGTCGAAATTGACTTCGGCCGCTCCCCTTTCGGGTATTCGGGTTCTTGACGTTTCTAGCGTCTTGTCCGGACCGCTGACGACGATGCTCCTAGCCGACCTCGGCGCCGAAGTCATCAAGGTCGAACCGCCATTAGCCCCGGACTTCACAAGAGGAACTGGGGCTGCCCGTAACGGCATGACCGCTTACTTTTACAACACGAATAGAGGCAAAAAAGCTATATCAATAGATGGAAGGCACCCCGCAGGGCAGAAGATTTTAAGCCAACTTGCGGATAGGTCAGACGTTCTTGTCCAAAACATGCGACCTGGTAAGGCAGCCGGAATCGGACTCGACCCCGAAGAATGTTTAGCGCGGAACCCGTCTCTGGTCTACGCGTCCATTAGCGGATACGGCCAGACCGGAGCAGCTTCGGGGGACCCTGTTTACGACTACGTAATACAAGCCGTGACAGGCATGGTTGACGCACAACGCGACCCTTCTACCGGTTTGCTTGACCTGACACGACACTTCCCAGCAGACAAGATCACAGCGCACACCATGTCAGAGGCAATCCTTGCGGCGTTATTTGCTCGGGAGCGAGACGAAGACAAGCGCGGACAGCACATCGAAGTGAGCATGCACGAGGCCAATCTTGCATTTATGTGGCCAGATTCGATGATGCAGCACAGCATTGTCGGAGAACCCGACGAACCAGGGCTTTACCCAGCCGACTTCTACCGTGTCTACCCGACTCTTGACGGTGCGATCGTCATCATGCCCCTAATGACACCTTCTAAAAGCATTTGCCAAGCCATCGGACGGCATGACCTTATCGAAGGAGGCCGATATTCAACACTAGACAGCAGCAACCTTCATGACTTTCAAGAAATTATCGCTGATTGCGTCAAGCATTGGAGCAGCGATATAGCCATAAAAACATTTCGGAACCACGAGGTGCCAGTAGGGGAAGTGCTTTCTCGAGCCAACATTCATGCACACCAGCAAGCCATTGCTCAGAATTCGATTCTGGAAAACAATGACCCGGTAATCGGACCCATTCGAACTGCTCGGCCAGCGTGGCGCATGGGAAGAACTAGCGAACTACTGCATGACACGGCTCCGCAATTTGGGCAGCACACGGATTCGGTACTTAGCGAACTTGGCTATAGCTCAGATGCAGTCGCGAAGCTCCGAACGAATGGCGTAATCGCGTAGAGGCTAAAGATTTCTCGTCGTGCTGTAACAAACAACTCTTTGCTCTAGTCTCCTTGCTATGCAGAAAAGTACCGACCAGCAAAGACCTGACACTTTGAACGACATCGGTGTTTTGAAGCGCCGAGAAATTGAGGCGAGGATTGTCGCACCCTTAATCGAGCGATTCGCTCAAGAATTCGGTGAGGAGCAAGTACTCGAGCTTGCTCGGGAAACCGTAGTTGATGTAGCCCGAACGCAAGGTGCCGCTCTTGCTGCGGTTATGGGCGGCAACGACCTCCAAAAATTTGCTGATTCCTTAGAGAATTGGACCAAAGGTGGCGCACTCGAGATCGAAATCCGAGAGCAATCCGAGTTCACATTCGCGTTCGACGTAGTCCGTTGCCAATACGCCGAGATGTACCTGGGCTTAGGAGTCCCCGAGCTGGGTGCTCTCCTGTCATGTAACCGTGACGGCACAATGGTGGAGGGATTCAACTCCGATATCGAATTCGAACGGAACCAGACCATAATGAGCGGCGCCAGCCACTGCGATTTTCGTTACTCGCTCCCTTCGGAAGAAGTAGCTGTCGAGATAGAGACCAGCTAAAAGTCGAAGCAGCGCGGATTCTGGCCAAGGGACTGCCCACAATTACGATTTAAACGGCTGAAATCTGCGGTAAGTGAGACTGCGCCATAGCCATTCCACGGGCCCATAATGAAACCTCCGCAGCCAAGGCTCGGACCAAGCGAGCTGTAACCCCCAAACCGTGAAGGTGACGAGCATCATCCAAAAAATCGTGACCCGCTCTCCGCGACCCTCGTTCAGTGCGCTTACTAATAAGGTGCCCAGCGCCGTTTGAAGCAGGTAGTTCGTCAGCGCCATTTGTCCAGCCGCCGATAATCGATCTAGGCTCGTCGACAATTTTCCTTGACCCAAGATGGTCATTATGAAACAGACATAACCGAGTGCGACGACGGGCACGCCACAGTTATGAATCAGCTTGGCTACGGGTTCATTAACTTCGTAGAAAAGCCAGGACACGGCGCATAGCGGAAGTCCTACGGCGAGGAGCTGCCGTGACCTAGTTCGGTACCAAGAAACAGCTCGCTGTAAGGTCAAAATACCGCTCTGATACAGCACCATCCCAAAGATCATCATCGCTAACGCTCGCAATACGTAGTCGAGCATCATTCCGAAAGCACCCGGCCAAAAACTCACGCCAAGCACAGCCAGCCAGGTAATTAATCCCGCCGCCAAAAGCCTCCTGCTTTGCCATCTTCGAATCGGGAAAAGAATAAAGGCACAAATGGCATAAATTAAGAGCACATCGCCAAACCAAAGCATGCCATGCAGGAGCCCAAAGCAAGCCAGAATGGCGTTTCTCGCGTAATGGATGCGCAACGGTGACGCGCCGCGTCGCTCGATCCGGTCAGCTAAAAGCAAGATTCCCGCTCCGAACAGCATCGAAAATAGAGCCATCATTTTATTGAGTATGAATATCAAGGTGAATACTGCGAAGGGAACATCTGCTGCACCGTATGAAAGGGCCTCGAAAGATTCTTCTACTTCTCCGAATCCGTCAACATCGAAAATGTAAATATTCGCCGCAAAAATGCCCATCAGAGCAAAGCCACGCAGGACATCCAGACTTTTATGCCGTTGGAAGGAGTCGATGGGCTGGGAAGGAACCGACATCAGCCTCGAATCTAATGCCGCCTATGCGATCGTTCTGGAATCTCTGTAAACAGAAGAATAATTTCATTTCATGGCATGGTGACACTCAGCCGTTTTCATGAGAAACTTTTCGAATGCGCATAGCTCTAGCGTTATTAGCTCTTTTTATAGCTACCGCATGTGGTTCAACCGACTCTGCTACTGCTGACGAGGTCGAGCGCCTTCGCGTAGATGTCGCAGACCTACAAGACAAACTCACTCAAAACCAAGCCGACATAGCTGCCTTATCCGTCGTCAAAGCGTCAACGAAAACTGGCTCCGATTGGCCAGCTGATTACCAGAAAACGTGGGTGGATATTTGCAGCGTCTTAACGCAAGACGCTGCGAGTGCCGACTCTGAAGCCTCTTCAGCTAAGGAGATCTGTGGCTGTTCCCTCAAGGGATTAATGTCCGCATTCTCGCTCAAAGATTACGAGTCATGGCCTCAAACGCTGAAAGACAGTGCTGCAGCGCCCTACGTGGCCATGTGCTGGTCTAAGTGAGGACTTACGAAATTTCTGAACCTCACACGGCTGGTGGGAGTCGCCCAGATCGCTAGATCAAACCACTAGACGAGACGATAAGAGTTAAGTTAAATATCGGTGAAGGTTCCATGGCGCCCCGCTCCTTGGGCGAAACGAGTTGCGCCTTCCCTAGTCTCGCCGCTCTGGATGGTAGCCATTCCTAGAGTTGTCTCGTTACGCAATGCTTCATTGAACTCCATGCCCCACTGCTCGTACGATGACTGACGATCCGACCTAAGACACCGTTGTGGAAACCCGGATAACTGCTCCGCAAGCACCCGAGCTTCTTGTAAGGCTTTACCCGGAGCAGTGAGTCTGTTCGCCAAGCCCATATGCAACGCCTCATCTCCAGAGACGCCTCTTCCGGTCAAAATCATGTCATTTGCGTGACTCTGACCAATTAAACGGGGAAGCCGAATTGTTCCCCCATCTACCAACGGCACGCCCCATCGACGGCAATAGACGCCAAAAACTGCGTCATCGGCCGCTACCCGAAGGTCAGCCCATAACGCTAATTCGAGCCCCCCAGCGACTGCATGTCCTTCGACTGCTGCAATCACCGGCTTGGATAAGGACATACGGCTACACCCCAACGGCCCTGCACCCTCCATATCCACTCGGAGATTATTTTCGCCAGACGAAACAGCCTTTAGATCTGCTCCCGCGCAAAACGTTCCATCAGCGCCTGTGAGCACAGCTACCGCCAGAGAATCATCATTTTCAAATGCAGCAAAAGCTTCCGCTAACTGTCGCGCCGCTGGGCCATCTATAGCGTTTCGCACCTCTGGGCGGTCAATTACGACGACCGCAATTGGGCCCTCAACTTCATAATGAACTGTCACTACAGAACTCCCCGTTCGCTATTAGCAAAGTAAGTTCTGCCGAATCTAACCGGTCCTTTAGGTGAGAACCCTAAATGACGTTCTTCGCCCTGCCGAAATCCGCCTACAAACAATGCAGATTGCTCGTGACGTAGTCCTACTAAAACCCACTGCCAGCAGGCTGCTCTAACCTTCGGCCACTTCGACGCCGAGACTTCGCAAGCGTTCCGACTCCCAGTCAGGGAGCACCCATTCGCCCTTCTTTATGAGTTCAATGTGCTCACCGTCTTCCTGCCACACGTGGCACGAATTGGTATTCAACCGGAGGCGACGCTCCTGCTCTTCAGGGTCTTCAGAGTTGTCGAGTCGAGATTCCGGCGATTTGTGCAGGTTTACCAGACTCCACGTGGCTTGGACAGCTACAGGACCCATGGCCTGCAACAAGGCTCCCATATGGGAACATCCATTCGGTCCACCAAAAAGCTTTTTGATCTGCGAGGTGTAGCCCCTTGTGATCGAGACTCCCACTAGCGCCTGATAGTTCGGAAGAATCGCTTCACAATGAGAGTACGGACGCACCATCATTTCATTTTCTACCGCAACAATTGTGAATGTCTCAGGATCCACCAGCAGGTCAATGCGCATATCGTGAATTACCAAATCACTGCCATCTGCGAGGCACAATCCCTGTGGCTTGTTGTCGATTAGACGGCCGCGAACCCGCATTCGACCGTCACCCTCATCAAATGCTTCTGTTTCGTAACTACGTTGATGAATTGGAATCCGTTCAGGCACCCCTAAATTCTAACGAACTTCAGATTTCATTCACTGTTATTTAGGGCGTTGTTTGACTGAATCCACAATCACTATGCGGCATCTGCGTGACGTAGGTAGCCATCTAACATCAGCAGCGCTTCTTCTCTCGTAAGCCGCAAGGCGAGAGTTACCGCCGCCCCGGGCCGGTCCATCGCTATTGAGCGCCGAAGCAGCTCAACCTGAACGTTGCTGGTCAATTCATTCGGTCCTGGTATTCGCATGAACCGATGATTACAAGCGGGGTCAGACATCGAAGACGGCATTTAAATACATTTCACCAGAAAAAGCTGGCAGACTTCAGACAAGCACGAGGTCGAAAGTGGGAGTTACATGGAATTCGAATTCACGCAAGGTGAGCCGATTAGTGAGGAAGAGGCACTCGCTGAAGCCGAGAAGTTAGGTCTCCACGCGTTTACATTGGACACAGAAACTTCCACTGACACTGATCTTCATTGGCATGAATTCGAAGTAAATCTTTGGCTCGTTTCGGGTGAAGCTCACCTAGAAACGGCGGACGGCACTAGGTATCACGCAAAGCCGGGTTGTCGCCTTTCGGCTCCCGCTGGTTGGCTACACCGAGAGCTTGTAAGCCCCATCCATAAGTTAGTAATTGGAACCGATATCCCTGTGAGCGAGTGGACGCAACCTATAGACAAGCCAGCCGCAGATCTATCCGCCTAGATGGGCTTGCGACAGCTACTCGGCTCGTCGCGTTTCTCCAATAAAGAAAACTGCTACGGCAGCCAGTGGTCCGGTGGCGGCTGTTACGTACCAAGCCGCATGAAATAGTTCGATGTCGGCGCCAGATCCGATAAGGGTTACTAAAGCAGCGACGCCGATTGTGGCTCCAAATTGCCGGCCGACTTGATTGAGAGATCCTCCAACAGCAAAATCTTCAGGCGGCACTTCGCTCACTGCTGCTGCGCTGATGATCGGAAACGTGGTAGCAACCCCAATTCCAACAAGAATCGATGCCGGCAACCAAAGGCCCCAGTAGTTGGGGGTTTCGGTTACGAATAATGCGTACATTAAGACGCCGGCCCCCCAGGCAAATGAACCGGGCACAGCGATGACTCTTACACCATATCGAGCGCCAAGTTTGCCAACCAAGGGGGAAACACATGCGACAAATATAGGAAGAGGAGCGGTGGCAAGACCCGCGACACGTATTGAATAACCCCAACCTTCGGTAAGCCACAAAATATTGATAAGTAAGGACGCCGAAAGTCCGGCTGCCTGCAGCCCTGTAGCAAGATTGGCCATATTAAGTGACCGAAGGCGAAACAAGTTTGTTGGTAGTGCCGGTGCTGTGTGACTAAGACCTTTCAAGAACGTAATTCCAAGAAGCAGAACCGACAAGATTGTCGAGCCAATCACCCCGGAGGAAGTCCAACCCCACGGCCCAACTTGAACTATGGCGAAAGCGAGCAGTGCCATGGCGATTGCCAGCAACACGGCGCCAACAAGGTCTGGGAACGGCGCTTTATCATTTGGAGCGTTTGCTGGCAGTGCCGATTTACCGCTCACATACGCAAGAAGACAAAATGGCGGCAGGACCAGGAACGCCCATCGCCAACCAAACGAATCAACAATAAGTGAGCCGATAGCCGGGCCGGTCGCAACCCCCAAAGCTGTTAAGGAACCCCATTTCGCGACCGTTGCCATCCGCATCGAGTCAGGGGTCCCGGCTAACAACAACCCCAACGAAGCTGGTGTCAACAGCGCACCCCCTACGCCTTGCGCAACTCTTGCAGTAACTACGATTAGGAAGTTGGGCGCGGCACCAACTAACAACGATGATGCCGCAAACACAGCCAAACCCAGCATAAAAACGCGACGCCGACCAAAGCGATCCGCTAGCCGGCCGGCAGGAATCAAAAGCGCAGCGAAGGAAATCGTGTAGGCGTTAAGTACCCATGTAAGGGCACCCCTACTGGTGTTTAGGAAGGTTTGTTCTAGGTCGGGAAAAGCAACATTCATTGTCGAGACATTCGCCGTAACAAGGAACGTTCCAAGAGCAGTAGATAAGAAAATGAGATGACTGTTGCGTCGCTTAGCTGAATTTCCCGAGGTAGCTATGTCATGAGGCTCGACCCGGAAGACGTTCGGAGCTGCTTTGTGCTGGCTATGCACTTCATCTGGGATCATAAGAACAAGCCAACGACCGACGTTCCCGCTGAATTTATGCCTCCGCTATGGACTTTAGGTTCGCCAAAGTCCGGGCGATGTTATCGAGCAGTATTTTGTGGCGGTTAACCTTCTGAAAGAACTCCCCGTCTAGGAGCGGCGAGTCGAAGCTTTCGGTGACCCGACAACCATTGCCGGTTGCATCGATCTCGTAGCGCCATATAGTGCTGCGTCCATCATCCGCAGGAACTTCGAAAGCCCATTCTTTGCCAGGAGTTGCAGCAACAACGATGCACGCTTGATCCCACTTCATCCCATTGTTGTCGTTGTATCCCCGAAATTTCGCACCGACGGCAGCTCCTTGAGAATCTCCCTCCCACTCGGCTTTATAGCACTCGGGACTCAGCTCGCTGATCCTTGAGAGATCCGTCAAGATTGAATAGACAACGTCAGGAGAGGCGTCAATATCAATGCTTGTATTTCCTGTGGTTTCAATCACGGTTGTGTCTTCTTTCGCGGGGGTCCAGCCGGACGTTACTACTTATGACCCAAGTAACAAGTAGCTAGTTGCAGAGATGTTCGGATTCTGGGTCACGATATTTCTGGGTCAAATGTTTGATTATCCGGTGCGGTCAAGGAGAGCCAATATGGCGTCGACGCATTTCTCAGGCTGATGCTCCTGGATGAAATGCCCGGCTTCATTGATAATCGTGTGAGGTTGGTTTGCTGCGCCAGGAATGGCTGCAGAAAGAAGCCCCTGTAGTGGCCCTGTAACCGGGTCGTTATCTCCGAAGCTCGTTGCGACGGGCACCTCGCATTTAGATAAATGAGACCAAATATCTCGACACAAAGGAGCGCTTGGATGGACAGCAGAAGTAGGCACGAGGAGGGGAAACTGTCGCGCTCCGGCAGCAAAAGCTTCATCGACAAATGGCGCGTCGTATGCACGCTTTTCTTCTTCAGATAAGTGAAAGCCCGGAGCGGACGGAAGCGGCGATGCATCACCCCCCACACATTCTGAGGCCCTAAACGGATGCAGATCTTGAGAGAAGCGGCGCCAAATCGCAAAGGGGTCGTCTTCACTCATATGAATGTCACGCCCTAATGGGACACCCGTATTCGAGGCAACAACTCCTCTATACATTGCCGGGTGTTGAGCAACGTGACACAGACCTAATAACCCTCCCCAATCTTGACAAAACATGGTGATTGGCGGCAGCGGCGAAATTACGTCGATCTCCTCAATTGTCTGACTTAACCAACGAAGATGACGACCGTAGGTGTAGTCATCGCGTGATGTCGGCTTATCAGATTTACCAAACCCGACGAGGTCAGGAACCACTACGCGGCATCCGGCCTCGACAAGGCCCGGAATCATCTTTCGGTACAAATACCCCCAAGTCGGTTCGCCGTGTAGGAGGAGAACAGCGGGACCTGTTCCTTCGTCCACGTAATGCACTCGTAGATCGTCGCCGATGTTCACATAGCGAGCTTCATACGGCCAGTCAGGGATTCCCTTGAAACGATCATTTGGCGTTCTTACTACGTCCATGTCGGGTAACACTAGCTCTAAGGTAACTATTTAAGGGCAGCAAGCTTCACTAGTCGGGTCAGCAGGTAATTAGCGTCTCCGACCACTTCCGCCTTTGTTGCGATTTGACTTGTTCGACGACTGTGGCCTGCCAGCACCACGTTTCGGAGTCTGGGATGCTCCCCCACGTCCTCCCCCCCGTCCGCTGCCACTGGATTTCCCTTTAGGGTTCCGCTGACCACTTTTGTTGCGGTTTGGGCCGTTGCCCGCTCTACTGCCTTGACTCTTCTGCCCTTTACCAGGGCCTCGGCCGCCACTACCGGATTTTCCTTTGCCTCCGGTTTTTTTTCGATTAGAGCTTTGCTTAGCGCCAGAAGATCCAGGCTTTCTTGCCGTTCCGTTCCGATTTGAGTCCTGTCCTTGTTTTGTCGACTTTGCTCGAGACGGAAGAGAGCCGGGATTCTCGCTCTGGGGTCGACTGCCGCTGAGGCCATCTAGGTCCGGCTCAACTACCGGCAATTCAAGACCTATTTCTCTTTGTAAATGTTTGACTGCCTTGCGTTGCGATTTGTCTACGAAACACACGACAGTTCCGCTTGCGCCCGCCCGAGCGGTTCTTCCGCTGCGGTGGACATAAGCCTTTCCGTCTTCCGGGGGGTCGAAGTGAAGGACACACTCGACATCGTCAATGTGTATGCCACGAGCAGCTACGTCTGTCGCAACCAGAACAAGTGCTTCACCTTCAGTGAAATGCCGCAGGGCACGATCTCGTTGACTTTGCGAGCGCGCACCGTGAATTACAGCTGCCTCCAGACCCTCGCGAGCAAGCTGCTTAGCGGCACGGTCCGCTCCATGCCGAGTGCGTGTAAAAACGACTGTTTTTCCTTGTCGTCGTATGAGGTTGCTAGCAACTTCGACTCTTTGACTTCGGTCAACTAACCAGAAGTGGTGCTGTAACCGCTTGATGTCAGGCTTTGCCGGCCCTACTTCGTGGCGCACTGGGTTGGATTGATAGTTCCGGGTCAGTTCGGCAATATCTTTATCTAAGGTCGCAGAAAATAATAGCGTTTGTCGGTCGGTCGGAGTTTGGTCCAAGATTTTTCTTACATCCGGCAGAAAACCCATATCTGCCATTCGATCGGCTTCGTCAATGACTACCGTTCGAACTGATTCAAGGGTCAACGCGCGGCGATCGAGCAGATCCTGGAGGCGCCCAGGGCAAGCGACCATGATGTCGACCCCTTTTTTCAGTCGATCAATCTGTCGATTAATGTTTGTGCCCCCGTACGCAGGCATGATCCAGAGATCATGCGCTTTTGCTAGAGGTCGCAGTTCCTCTGCAATCTGTTCCGCCAGTTCTCTAGTTGGCGCCAACACAAGCGCGGTTGGAGCCTTTGGCACCGATCCAACAGTTCGAACGATTATGGGAATACCGAAGGCAATGGTTTTACCGGATCCAGTTGGTGCCCGAGCGCAGATATCTCTGCCAGCCAAAGCATCTGGTATCGCTGCAACTTGAACGTCAAATGGTGTATCTATCGCCTGCCGTGCTAGCACGCGCGTAAGTGAATCGGGAACCCCGAGACCGGAAAATGAGGGAGACAACTGAGAGAATCCTTGCTCTCGGCAGGCTCGATAGAGGGACTGACATGCCGCGCGCCAAGGTTCTCTTAGAGTAGCGGGTAAATAGCGATTTTTAGGTTTTAAATCGTTGGTGGAATGCTCGAGGAAGTCTGAACTCCCTTCATAACCAACCGTGCCTGGGGAACGAGAAGGTTCTTCAGAAAGGACCCCACGCGCCAACCTAACGTTCGTCAAAAGTGAACTCTGTGTGAACCATGTCCGACAAGGTAGGAAATCGCTCTAGTTGCCTTTAGGTTTCTGTCGCTGTCCTTGGAGCCCCCCTCGAAGGACTGCCGGGGGGTCGCTCCAGCACCTGATTCAGTGGAGCGGCCCCCCTTAAAGTCTATCTTGGCTCAAAAAGGCGAAGGCCCGCCGAAATTTTCTCCGACGGGCCTTCTTTTAACTACTTTTGGGAAACTGGGTTTCCCACCAGTTTTCTAGGGCAGAGCTTAACGACAACCGCCGTTTGCTTTGTCCCAGCGGCAGTTCGGGGTGCCACCATTAGCGTCTACAACTTCACCAATGATGTTCCAGGACTGAGCCTCAGCATCGAACTGGCTGAAGTCGGAACCTTCAATGAAGTATGCATCGCTATTGCCCTTGAGCTCGGTTTGAATTCCGTCCATGATGCACGGGTTGTAAACCTTGAAGTTACGCAATGCAAGCATCAGGTTGGTTCGGCTCATGCCACCTGGCAGAGCGTCCGCAATCCGGAATGCTTCAGTGAAGTCGAGGCCGCGGCATACACCTTCGCCCGTCAGCGAAATGCCTGGATCTTCGCCAGCATCCGAAATGAGATCACGAGCGAACTTTATGAACGGCAAATCAATCTTGCCTGGGTCAGTGGTGTCGATACGACCGCCACCGACAACCCACCAGTCATCTGCTGCCATGCCAGCCGGAGCTAGGTAGGCGGCGATGCCTTTACACACCGAAGGTGTGAAAGCAGCGGAAAGTTCGTCCAAAAGACCTGATGCTTCAACTTCTTGAATTGCAAGTAGGCATGGGTTACCGGCGGTCATTGAGATGAACACGTCAGGCGCAAATGCTGCGATCGTGGTCACTTCGTTGGTGAGCGTCGGAGCTGCCGGGTCATGACGAACTGGCAGGTACTCAGCTACTACGTCAGGGTTTTCCTCAGCGTAAGCTTCGAATCCCATTTCATAGGCAAGACCGAAGTCGTTGTCCATAACCAGACCTGCAACCGTAACCGGAAGATCGTCGGCAAGGTTCACCTTGATCCAGGTACCCCAAAGCATCGCCTCGGTTGAATATGACATCTGGTAGCTGGTGGTCCATGGGTGTATCTCAGGATCACCCCATGCTGGATGGCCTGATAGGTAGAACGGGTGAGGTATGCACTCATCGTTGATCTTGTCGTATACCGCAAGACCGTTTGGTGAGCCCAAACCTTGAAGCAGGTGAACATTGGAGGATTCGATGAGTTCGTCAACGTACTCAATAGTCTGCGCCGCTACATAGCCATCATCTTTAACGATGAATTCGATGTCGCGTCCGCTAAGAACATCAAGCGAGTTGACGTAGTCAAAGTAAATTTGCATACCAACGCTGAGGTTGCCGTAAGCAGCAAGGTTGCCCGACTGCACAGTGGTCTGACCGAAACGCATTTGGTCATCAGTGAGTCCTGCAGTATCACTCCAGTCCGCTGGGCATTCGTTCAAGTCGATGTCCATACCTGTTGGGCCAATCAAGTGGTTGTCAGAGTTGACGCCCCACTCACCGGCTTCCATTTTTTCGGTGATCATGGCAATGATTGCGTCGCGGTTG
>MDSX01065285.1_pt1 | contig 19369 bp, 23 predicted proteins | sample 811141 | NCBI WGS metagenome assembly MDSX01 (sample SAMN05326642, study PRJNA326480) | marine metagenome | isolation source: seawater | place: Atlantic Ocean: South East | collected 2010 | reverse complement strand
TAGTGATCTTTATCATTAGGATCTCTATTAGTAATTGCCATTTCTAAAACTTGACGCACTATTCTCCCTAAGAAAATAGCTTTCTTCTCTCTAGCCTCAGGCAAAGAACCCAAATGAGGCAATAATTCTTTATCAAGCATATTCTGAATTCTTGATTCTCGATATTCTTTCTGTTGACCATGGGCAAATTTCTTCTCTAACCAAGCTATTGCTTCCTCAGATGTTTCTACACCATATTCTTCATTGTCTTTGACGTCATTAAGATTCGCCACAGTATACTTCATCGCTTCCACAGGACCTGCAATAGCAGCGAATATTTCTCTATCGTTTTGCATACCTAGTGCACGCATCAGCAATACTACAGGAATTGCTGCTGTACCGGCACTGGGAATCTTAACCATGAGCATTCCATCACGACGCTTTTCGACATTCAGAGGTTTCCTAACACCATCTTTCTGTGAAAATATTTTTGCCACTTCAGTTTCATGGGCATATTTTTTATTCTTTTCGACCGTTACCCTATTAGGAGCTAAATCTTCCATAGAAATCAGAACACGCTCGGTTCCATTGATGATAAAGTAGCCACCCGGATCCATTGGATCTTCTCCGAACTTTCTTAGCAGTGTTTGATGATATTCAGCATCATCGGGAGATGTGTGAGGCGATAATTTCCTAGGAGATTCTTGAGAACCTGCTATGTGATTTGGGTGTAAATTGCACCTAGCAGATCTGACCATTATAGGAAGATTACCAATATGTACACTTGATTCTTCTATGGAACCATGTGTTTGCCCAGGTTCTGGAGGAATATCATCTCGATAAATAATAAAGTCCATGTATATAGGTGAAAAATATGTTAATTTACGAATCCTACATTCCATTGGCGTAGCAGGATGTTCAGCACCGTTAGCCTCACGTATTGTAGGATTCCCTAAACGAAGTCCTTTCAATCTAACGTAAATTTCCTTCTCCAAAACGTCGAGCTTGATTGCACCACCTGCATCTTTCCCGCCTGGAATTAATTCTACGGCTTCGTCTGTACCAACACGTATATTTCTTACGATTTTCTCCATACGGCTAATTCGACTCTCTCCACCCAATATAGTATCATTGTATGACATAAGTTGGTGATTGACTAAACTTCTTCTCTGAAAATAACTCTCTACAATTTCCTTCATAATAACAACTCCTAAGTGCTCTCCACGATTAATCTGTATGCAGTACTTGAGCCTGCAGATTTACTATACCTTATGACTTTGACCACTCTGTTGGTCAACCATCCAGCAGGGAGTTCAGAATTACCCAATTCTTCTACTTCCTTGATAGCTTGTATCGCTGGATCGGTAATTAATATCTTAGGCAACAATTCTTTTGCTAATCTAGTGCTTCCATCTCTTTCTGTGAACACCATATCCCAAGGAGCTAATTCAGACTCTTCATCATTAGCTGAGACTAACTCGTGATGGGGGACTAAGAAATGATTGAGTACATTGAATCGGTCGTCACCCTGTGGAATATCATCATCGAGTATAGACTTCCTAGAAATAGTGATTCTTCCGCTTCGACTTCTTTTCCTTGATGCCATTTGTTCACGGATAATCCCCATGATATTTTCTAGTTCATCGTCACCAGTTTTCAAATCAACTTTTTTGGCGACTTGATCGACGGTCATTCTCTTGATTGCATCCATGTTTGCATCATCAGCAAGTTTGTGGGCATGTTCCTCAGAAACTCCCAGTTCCATTAGTCTCTTTTTTGTTGAACTTTTTACTGCCAAATACACACCACCTTCCAACAAAAAACATGAGATTGCGAGCCAGAAAAGAACATTCGAGGGAGAGATGGCCCTCTATCGCCTAAGTAATAATCAGCATTGTTCTTGTCTATGTCACAGTCCCATAGCATATGCTGGGCTGTCATCGGATTGAAGGGGCATTTATGAATCTGATGGTAGAGGCATGGCTGCCACTGGAGAGGGGGTGCAGGTTAGGAGGTCCTAATCGGCACACCTATACTTAGGGGGGTAAACATAAAGGTTTGTAAAAAAAGGAGGATTTATACATGGAAAAAGAGTTTTCAGAACAAAGAAAAAATTTGATTCATGAATTGAGATCTAAAGAAATATTATTCGACATAGGAGATAATAATATATTCGAATTATTAGTACCTAAAACAGTCTATCCACCGAGAGAAGATTCAAAACTATTAATTGACAGCATTAACCAATTAAATGAGCCTAGTGGCCAAGCGTTGGAAATAGGCTGTGGGTCAGGAATAATAAGCATAGTTTTAGCAAAAAAAGGTTGGCATGTTCAAGCCATTGACGTCAATCCTTATGCAGTAATTTCAACAAGAGAAAATGCATTAAGAGCTGGTGTTGAAAAATTAATATCAGTTAATGAAGGAGGATTGGGTGAAAAGAATTTTGAAATATCGAAAGATACTAAACTAATTGTCTGGAATTTACCATATTTATCCCCGCCGCAAGAAAATGAACAAAGATTAGAATGGATTGAAGAAGCTTCTATGTCAGATTTGGAAGGAAGAGGATGGGGGGGCCAACTATTGAGATTTTTAGAATCCAATAAAGAAAACATCAATCCCGAATTATTGATATTATTATTACAAAGAAAATATCCTACTAGCCCTAGTAAAACTAGTTATTGGGCGGAATTAGGATGGTCTCATAGAATGATTGAATCCAGGTGGTTATTTGACGAAAAATTAGAAGTTTTAGCCTACTGGTCACCAGGACTTGGGACGGCAGGCAACATACTTGACGAATGTGAATCTACAATGGATGAAATAAAAAAATTACCTCTAAATAAATGGCAAAGATTGATGACAAAAAAACAAACAATTGGAAGAGGGAGGAGAGGATCTACATGGACCTCTAAAAATAATGACCTGTTGGCTACGTGGAGTCTTGAAAAGTCATTAATTAACCAAATTAGCCCGGGACTATTACAGGTATCGACGGGATCTCAAATATCAAGAATTTTAAATCAATATTGTAAATGGCCTAATGATATTGTAGATAGTAAAGGGAATAAAATCGGAGGAGTATTAGTAGAAATGGATTCAGAAAGTGATAATTTGAGAATAGGAGTAGGTATAAATCAATTTAGTGACGAAAATACTGATTTAGTAATAACAGGATGGAAAGAAATGGCTCCTAAACTAGAATTAGAAGAATTGTTTCCGATAATTGATGCTGAATTATCTACACTTTTCGAAAAACATCCTTTGTTAAAAAATAAAATCGATATTAAAATAATTAGATCAGATTCATGGAGATCGTTGTCGAAATTGATTTCTAGAGGATACAGCCTTGATAAACATGGAGTAGGAGCTAGAATTACTGGATTGATGTTAGACGGGAGCCTATCAATTTCGTCAAATAATTGTAAGAAAGAAATACAGGATTTAGATTCATTAAAATGGTTATTTTAGTTTTAATCTCTCTCTAACTAGCCTTATCTTCCCTGAAGAAGTTAAAGTTTCTAAATATTCATTGTTATTGATTAAAAGTATAGCATTTTCATAGTCCTCTAAAGGTACTTTTACAATCCCCTTAGAGACATTATCAGATATATTCAGGTCGAAAAGTCTCCAATTTAAATTCGAAAGAGTTTTAGAAAAAATATTCTCACATTTACTACGTGAGATTTCAGTCATAGAAATTTCAAAACCAATCCATCGATGCTTGCCTCGGGCCGCCTTGTTAAGTTTAGCCATAGCCCCTGGAGAAGGTCCTACTTAACGAACCAAGCGGTCTGGGATGTAATTAAAGTCCACTTACAACTGCTACAATTCTTATACGGCCAACCATCTCATCACTGGCTCTTGCACCCAAAAGTACCTGACAATCTGGATCTAAACTAGATACAAATTCATCAGTAACTTGGTTGAGATGATAAATAGTCATGTCAGGACCACCCTCTACTTGAATCCAGCAGCCTTTCGCACCATCTACATGTAAATTCGAGAGAGGCGATTCTCTAGCCATTTTTACTACCTTAGAAAGATCATTTGTGGAACCTGAACCGACCAATATAGTTGCATCACCTGGCCTTTCAATAATAGTTCTAAAATCCATCAAATCAAGATTTATTTTCCCTACATTGGCGAATGTAGTGAATAGACCTTCTACTAATTCTTCAATCCAACCTGCACCATCTTTCCAATCAAGATCTCGTTGCTTAGCTTGCCAAGACAATCTTTCAAGACTAACTTTGATACAAACATTAGAATTCTCATAAAGCGAAGGGAAGTTTTCTTCGGCTAAATGATATCTGATTGGTTGCTCAGCAAAAGGGAATCCAACTATTGAAACGACCATACAATCAGATTTCCTTGCCAAACTAGCAAATTCTGAGGCCGCTCCTGAACCAACACCTCCACCTAAACAAGTTAAGACCACTACTAGTTCTGCATTATCTAGTAACGGTTGGATATCATGGATTCCTTCTTTGAGCCGATGCTTTGCTAGCATGGGTAGTGCTGCTGAACCACGGGCTTCCCCAGATGCATCAAGATGTAAGCAATGAGCTTCTGAAGAACCACTAAATGTTTTTTCATCAGCGTCAATTAACAACAAATCAGAGAATTGTGAGCATCTTAAATGGGACCTTTCAGCCCAGAGACAGCCTAAACCTCCAATACCCACTACTAGTAGAGCGCCCTGATGCATAGGCCTTAGAATGAGAACTAGTGTTTAGACATACTTCAATCATATGATAAATATCTACTATATTTACGTCTTTCATCTCTAGCCCAAGCATTATCCGGTTCAATTTCAAGGACTAATGTGTAATACTGAATTGCAGATTCAAAATCCGAAAGATGCCTCCCATACATGTGGGCTAATACATTCAAAATAGGAACACAATTAGGTGACTTTTCTTTCATGTCCAAAAGAATTGATTCAGCTTTACTTAAGTCCATCATTTCGATTAAATTTTCGGCCTCATCTAGATCATTCAATTGATCATCTGATAAATTGTAAATATTCTTCCAAGGAGGGCCCGCCATATGTTACTGCAAGGTCGCTTTTGGTTTGAGGTTTCTTGAGGAATCATACTCAGATAACAAGAATAGAAGTGACTACTACGTAGTCGCGAAACTGGAACGTTAATATCCCTCGTTCAGGTGGCGAGGCTTGTCCATTGGTGATAGAGTATGAGCAGTATCAATCTCGTAACCCGTCGCACCTTGATTTTGACTGTTGTAGCGCTATTTTTGGCTACTACAACACAGGCTTATCATACCGGTGTCGGAGGAGACCCTGAAGGTAAAGGAAATGTAGCACTATCTGGCTGTACTTGCCATGCAGAAGAACCGGATAACTCTGTAACAGTAGTATTAGATTTCGTACCATACCATTACGAATCTGGTAAAATATATGAATTGAAATTACAACTAATAGGTGGAGCGGAAATAGGCGGAGCACAAACAGGAGGATTTGCCATGAAAGTATCCGGAGGGACACTTGCTCCAGGAATAGGGTCGGAATCATATGTCCAAAATTGGGAAGATGAACTTGATAGCCTGACACATACTAACTCAGGTTCAAAAACTTATGATAGAACTTGGAATATAGCTTGGACTGCGCCTGAAACAGGGGCTGGGGCTGTACAATTTTGGATTGCAGGAAATACAGTCAATGGAGATGAAATACCATCTGAACTAGACCGATGGAATAGATTGACTCTAACTCTGGGCGAAGGAGAAGATAATGGACAGACAAGAACTGTGTTCTCAGGTAATGGAGAAATTACCCCTCCTGCACCTGTAGATACTCACGTAGACTTACACCATATGGGTGCTGCATTGAGAGCTCATTGGCTAGGATTACTGGGTTTCTTTGCAGTGATTATAGTGATTATCTTCTGTGGATTATTCCTAAGATATGGATTTTCGGCTAATTATACAGGTAGATCTAATCTTCTAAGATTAAGGATTAAACATGAGAGAAGAGGTGATCAAATATGAAAGATGATATTGTACTTCAATTGTTGAAACAAGTAAAATCTGGAAAAGTATCTATTGAAGATGCTCGGGCCGCATTAGAAGGTGTGGATTTAAGTGAAGAAAATTATCTTTCAGCTGTCGATCATGGAGTATTCAATGAACCTGATGCTGGCACTATTGTGAGATCTAGCCTTTCTCCTGCTGGCGATTCAATAATCGTCGTCCTTGTTGGCATATGGGGTGTTTTATGGACATTATTCTGGGCTAGTTCACTAAGTTATGGACTTTATAATCACTGGGATCAACAGCTTTTATCTCTATTCCTTGCTATGACGTTGACCACCCTAATCATAATGGGAATGGTATATCTGAGGTTCGTAATGCCAGACATAGTAATAATAAAACATAGGAGAAATAAATACATAACTCCAAATGACTCAGAGGGTTGGAAAAAGTATGAGGTGTGAATATGAGTAGGAATTTCAGGTTACGTCCTTTATCAGATTCTGATGAATCAAAAGATGAAAAATCGAATCTGATTGACAGAAGGGACTTTCTCCGATATTCGTTTAACACTGCGGCAGGAGGTATAACAATGGCTAGTTTAGGAAGTATAGGATTTGCTGCATTACTAATGGGTCAAGCAGATGCAGATGGAGGAGACACTGCTGTTAGATTCTGGGTTCCAACTGGTGCTGAAGATACTGTTTGGTATGGCGATAGTCACCTTGAGCCGATGAGCTATGATAAATTCGTACAAGCATCTGCTAACAGTAACACTGGCATGGCAGGAGCTCAAGGCGTTTGGTCTGGAATGCCTGTCAATGTGATATATGTACCAGATAATGAAAACAAAGGAACAGGATTATCATCGAATAAACCCCGATTTCAGTATTTAGAGGGATATAGCGATGGAGGTAAATATGTCGGTTCGGGATTTGAAGTAGATGAAAAACCGGAGTATGCATCACTTTCTATACATGATAACTTGATTATTGCTTTTTCAAGATGTCCACATCTTTGTTGCATACCTGGATGGCAACTCGTAACTAATGATTATACCAATGATAGTTGGGAGGCAGGAGGTACAGAATCTGGTGGAAATAAATTATTCTGTATTTGTCATTCTAGTAGATTCGATCCAACAGCTATAGAGAAAAATAGTATGGGAAGAGGGACTCCTTTCAATTATATTGGAATAAAAAAAGTTGGGGGCCCGGCTCCAAATGGGATGCCATTAGTACCATTCGTATTAAACGGAGATATGATAGAAGCATTACCAGACTTTGTAGACTGGTATGCATACTGTTCCTGAGGTGAAAAAATGATACAATTCTGGTTTTTATGGCTTTTTATAGCAATTGTTGTTGTTCTAGTGGCTTTCACGCTACGTAAAGAGAGAGAAGATTTACCTCGAAAAGATATTCTTAGAGCAGTTGAAACTAGTGCATCGGGAATGGGCTTGGCAGAAAAATCATTTTTATGGGCATTTTCTTGGCTAGATACACGGTTCAGAATACAAGATTATTGGGGTATGAGTAGAAATGCATACCATAGTATGCATAGACAAATGCCGTTAACTCACGCTGAAAAATATAAGCTGAGGATAATTTGGTACTGGTATCCATTATATTGTTTAGGAGGAATTTCGTTTCTTGCATTCGTGATTTTAGTAATTACTGGAACTATACTCGGACTCTACTATGTACCAGGAGGAGAAGGAGATCCAACGCCTGCATATTCGTCAATGGAATTTATAATGACTCAATTACCATTTGGATATATTATTCGATCAATACACCATTGGACCACTCATTTCATGGTAGCAGCAGTATTCTTGCACATGTGTAGAGTATACTTTACAGGAGCTTACAGGAATCCTCGTGAATTGAACTGGCTTATTGGTGTGGCTTTGATGTTCTTCACCATTTTCTTTGGCTATTCAGGTTATCTATTACCATGGGATAGCCTAGCATTTGGGGCTGCCACTATTGGAATTAATATGGCTACATCAACACCATTAATTGGAGGATGGGTAGCTAAGGCGATGTTTGCTGGAACCTCTCTCTCGGGACAAACTGTAACCAGAATGTACTTTTTGCATGTTTTCATCCTTCCTGTCATTGTGACTACGTTAATTATTGCACATTTATTCATTGTTTGGGTTCAAGGTATTGCGGAGCCGCATTAGGGGGTATGAGTTTTGGGATTAATTGAAAGATTTGGTAGAATTGCTGACGTATATGTCAGTGAAAGAGATGGTCTTATCGAGGGTGATAAGGAAAGAAGAAGACCGCATATGGGGCATCCTTTTTGGCCATCAGAAGTACTTAGAGATACAATTATCTTAGCATCTATGATTTCTACATTAGCATTTTATTGTTGGTTAATACCTCCGCCATTACACAGTGCAGCAGACCCTTTTGCACAAGCTGGTTTCGTTTTCCCTGATTGGTATGTTCTATTCTCTTATGGTTATCTAAGATGGGGAGAATATCTTCCCTCTTTTACTATACCTGCAGGACCTATAGGGGCATTTTTTGGTGCTGAATATATCTTTTGGAATGCTGCATGGTGGGGTGCTGCAATTACAGGAATACCTGTAGGATTACTAGCTTTACCCCCATTCTTACCAGGGAGAGAGAAAAGAGGAGTGGAAGATCCTTGGTTTGCAACTGCAGGCGCTGTATATTTAGCTCATGTGTGGTTTATCTCAGTATTTTCAATCAATATATTCTTAGAGTTATATGCTAAAGATTTAGCTAATTATTGTTGGGCAGATTCTCATGGTTATTTATTCTGCGGAAGACAACAACCATGGACAGCAGAAATCTTTAATGCTATTCCATGGATATTAACAGGGATTTTCATATTTGCAATTATTTATTTTGGTGTTAGAAAATTCGGATTGAATGCACTTGGTGCAAGATTGACACCTGTAATTGGTAGACAAATAGCTGTAGGTTCTGCAGTCGCAGCATTTCTTATTTGTGCAATTACATGGCCTATTTATGAAGGAGGATTTTGGGACTATGGCGGATTGGGAGCAATGGACGATGTTAGCGAATTAGACAAGTTAAGAACACAGCCTTCCGACACATTACTCTATGTTGATGAAGGGAATTCTTGGGGTGAATGGTCAGATGAATGTTTGCCATATGAAGAGTCCTCAGATATACTACTTTGGGAAACTCTAACTCATGGAGAAGATTTTGCAGATTTCTGTATACTCCCTGCTATTCACTGGGTAGACTGGGGGATATATCAACCGACTAAAAATGTAATTATGGATTATTCGGGGGATAATCAACATTCAGTACCCGAAATTGGACGAAATGGTGCATTTGGTGAACTTAATTACACTGGTAATTCTAATTCAGAAGAGATTATGATTACAGAAACATCAGTATTCAATGTTGAAGATTTCGGAGTAGGTAAACTTCCTGCAGATATCGGTTGTAACTTTAGGACAACTGTTAGAGCTGCAGGTACACATCATCAAACTCTGGAACTTATCGACTCAAATAATGATATATTATGGTCTACAGAAGATGGATCATGTTCATCTAATACCATGTATCTAGATGCTGGAGAATCATATTCACTAGTATTTACTACAGTTAGCAACGAAGTCAATGAATCTGTCATGATGATCGCTGATTACTCAGCTGTAGTTTATCAACCACTCCTACTATCTGAAGATGGAACCGCACTTCTAAGATCTCAAGTGTCTTTAGAACCAGAAGAAATGACTCAAATGATGGTAGATAATCCGACATATCATAAAAATCCTAAAAGCCTTGATGCTAAATTAATATATTCTCTTTTCATACCGTGCCTGGGAGTGGGAGCAATGGTTTTCATACTAATGAGAAGTATGGCTAGAGGATATGAATGGGAAATGAACAAATGCTATGGTTGCGACTTGTGTGATGATGCATGTCCTGTAAGATTATTTAATGCAGGAGATAAACTTAACATAATCTATAATACATGGAATAATGAAGATGATGGAGTACCACTTTACTCATGTTTGACATGTACTGCGTGTACTAATGCTTGTCCGCAGTTGGTAGATTATGACTCATACATTGACATAAGACGTAGCCTAATCGTAGGTGGTCCTCCTGCTACTGAGATACCACATACAGTACTACAAGCAGTTCTAGCTGCAGAAGCAGAAGAAGATGCGGATGAAGCATTCATTGGAGTGGAGGATTACCCTCTCGACTCAAATGTAGGATATTACCCTGGATGTGTAGACTACATAGATCAGGAAATGATATTTAGTCATGTAAATGAAGGTACAATGAATCTTGGAGACACAACAACTGCAGCCTTTACTTTATTCGAAGATATGGGTTCAGAAGTCACATACCTAGGAAGAGACTTTTTGAAATGTTGTGGTCATGATCAAAAATGGCAAGGTTTGGATGAAGTATTTGAAAAGCTTAAATCATATAATCAGAAAAAATTAGGCGAATCTGGTATAGATACATTGGTTACATCATGTGCTGAATGTTTCAAAACATTCGCTATGGACTATGAATTAGAAGATATGAAAGTCATGCATACAACAGAGTACCTTATTGAAAATGGCTTTGATATGAACTTACAATCGGAGGAAGACTTAACCGTCACGTATCACGATCCATGTAGATTAGGTAGACAAATGAATATCTATGAAGAACCAAGAGAACTTGTGCAAGCTGTAGAGGGGGTTGATTTAGTTGAAATGGAACATACAAAGGAGGATGGACTATGTTGTGGAGTTTCTAGTATGATGTCTTGTAATGAGAATAGTAGATCATTAAGAATTCAAAGATTCGATGAAGTGAAGGCTACTGGAGCAGATATTATGCTTACGTCATGTCCGAAATGTGTAAGTCACTTCGAATGTTTAAAATTTGAAGGAGATCCGAAACACGACTTCGAGATTCTAGATGTTGTATCATTTTTAGCAAGACAAGTAAATGCTAAGAATCAGTAAATTATCTTAAGAACGCATAGTATGCAGAAAATAATGCTAACAAAGTATTAATCAAAACCCCTATTATAGTAGTTTTAGCCATTCTAGGATTCTCGTAACCTAATGCGATTAGCCATAGGAAGAAGCCCACTAAAGCCCCACAAGGTAAAGATATCCAGGCTGCTTCTAGTGAAATAGAGAAATACATAAATCCCCATAAAGAAGTAGGTAGAATAAGACCGATTAGAACCATTGGATCATTCCACCAACTGACTTGTTCCTCCCCCTGACTCATGTTTTGCCGGAAAGAACATCAGAAATTAATCTGACTACTAAAAACATAATATTGAGTAGGATGATTCTCTCGCAAGCATCATGACCGACGTATCAGAGGTTTCTGAACGCCGTGAAAAGCAACAGAAAAGGATACGAATAATGTTGAATACATTGAAGGCAGGTGAAATGGCCTCGATTAAAGGCGGTGAAGAAACCGTTGCATGGGTTAAAGAAGAACTCTGTATAGGCTGTGATCAATGCACTATTGTATGTGATGATGATGCAATCGAGCTCTATGATAAACCTCTGGCAAGCCCGATAATGAATATTGAAGTGAATAGAAAGGCTAGAATCCTGAGAGATCCTTGTACTGGCTGCAAACTTTGTGTTTTAGCATGTCCTACTGATGCAATAATAATGATAGATAGGTGATATAATGAAAGAGGAAGACCCTGTGAGATTTGGAGCGGAATTTGGACCTAAAAGGACTGAAAATAGTACAGGAGTCTCTTTATCAACATTCAAAACATTAGTTTGGGTTTCAAATCTTGGAGGACTTTTACTTGTCGTTATTGGACTGGAATTAATGATGGTTCAAAATGAATTTTATATGGCATTGTTCTGTATAGTTGCAGGTGTCGCAATTGCACTATTTCCTTCAAATTATGAAATTGTTGGTATGGAAGGAATAGAAATAAATCAGGGCGAAGATAATGAAAAATAAAATTTATTTCAAAGATTATTCCAATCACTAACATCATCGACTATATCCAATAGAGAACCTTTTCTGGCTCCGTTTCTATAATCCGTGAAATGCATTGCATGGAAGATTCTAAGCCCAATAGCCATATCTGGCTGATTCTTCAAAATTGGAGTTAAACGGCCATAATCATTTGCCCATTCCAAAGCATGAGGTGTCAATTCAGAAATTAATTCATTAACTATATTTGGCGTAGTAGCGGTTCCTGCAGGTAGTTTAGGCCTTGAAACTATGTCTTTAGGTAATTTAGTTAAATCCGCTGCTGCCCTTAACGCCATTTTTTCACCTTTATTGCTGATCTTCCAATCAAAAGGTAATCTATGTGAAGCATCCCTGTGTTTTTTTGATAAAAACGGCACCCTAGCCTCAATACCAAAAGCCATACTATGCCTATCTCCTAATCTAAGCTGAAAATTTGTTAACTGCCCTCTGTCTATTTCGAATTGTAATGATTTACCAAGATTAGAGAAATTATGTTTTGCTGAGAAATTAGTATTAATCCATGGTTGCCCTACTCCAACACTACTCTCGTCTATAGAAAAATTACCCAATAGGGACAAACGCTGATCTATTAATTCGGCATGTTTAGGCAAATTCTTGTATCTAGAATATCCTGCATGTAATTCATCAGCACCTTGACCACAAATACCAACTTTTACTTTTTCTGACATCTTTTCAAATAGTGGTTGCCAAAATAATACTGAGACATCTAAGTCTTCTCCACTCCATACAAAACTAGGAAGAGTATTCCAAAACTTATCTTTATCAATGATTAATTTATGATGTTCTAAATCATTACTTTTTGCTACATCGATTGCAGCTAACATATCTGGGTTTTCTTCATTCCCTGCGACGGTCCAACATTCAGGAGTTTCGAGACCAGAATTATCAGAAACTTGTTTCGCGAGAACTGCCAATAAACTAGAATCTAATCCACCAGATAGTACTGTTCCTACAGGAACATCTGACATCAATCTATCTTCGACACTGGAATAAAGAGTATCTAATAAAATTTTAGCGCCAGTTTTTGTATCCCAATAATCTTCGGGAGAAATTTTTTCTTCATTGTATCTACATAATCCAGTCAAAACTGCTCTACCATCTTTATCTAATGACCAAGTTTCAATTGTTCCCTGTGCTACTGAAGTAACATTGGAAAATAAAGTAGTATAATCAAGAGGATATTCATATGCTAGTCTGACAGCAAGTGCATTGATATCTGGCTTAGGAACAAAGTCAGGATGAGCATAAAACGATTTAATCTCAGAACTAAAAATTAGTGTTCCATCAGGTAATATAGTCCTAAAAAGAGGTTTTACTCCTATAGGATCTCTACAGAGTATCAATTCTCTTGAAGATGGATCCCATAATGCAAAACCCCAAACACCATCTAATTTAGACACCCAAGATTTGTGCTTAGATGCACTATTTCCTCTTTCATGAGCATCATTAGTACGAAATAAGCTACCTACTTTTATTCCAGTAGGAATTTTCGCAGGTTTAATATTATTAAACGCGTATTTCCTGTGAAGTGCTAAAATTGACTCTGCATCACCTGAGGTCTGCCATGAGTAATTTGATATTTTATTCTTAATAATTTCATGGTTATATATCTCGCCATTCTGAACTAGTACACACCCATGTTCTGATTTTAATGGTTGCCAAGAACCATCAATATCAACAATTGCTAAACGTGATTGAGAAAGACAAATATTACCATTATCCAAATCACCCTCATATCCACCAAATCCATCAGGGCCTCTATGCGATAAACAGGTAGCCATATCTCTAGATATTGATAAATCAGCATTACCTAGTATTCCTGTAATACCGCACATGACATTCCCTCTACACGCTGTTATTTAATCCAAGCAGTTAGATCTAGGGACTAGAAATATATTACAAATATACCTAATGAAGCCAATGATGCTATTACCCAAACCATAACATAAGTATTCTGTGAAAGTGACGATTCTCTTATCTCATTTTGTTCTTCATCATCCATAGTTATCATACCTTCGAAAACTGATAAGGATGTAAAGATGACGCTATGAGAATTCAAAGGAATGGTTCAATCAATAATAAAATTGTCAGAGGGAGTAATACCATTGTTGCATTATCATCGATCCATTTAACACTAGGCAACTCGCCTAAAACTGTAAGCGGAGCTAGAATAATTGAGGCAATGATTGGAGTTCCTAAGAAAAATGAACTACTAAGCCATATAATATAAGATGCTATTAGACCTCCTATTATTGCTGCTTTAATCCCTAGCTTTGAGCGTTTAATTTCACCCATAATTGGATCTACAAATGTCAACCCCCATATCAAGGGAGCAGCATAAAGACCTGATTTCATACCATCAGAATTATTAGATTCTGGAGAAATCAATAAAGCTAGACAAACCGCAAAAGCGCCCCATGCAAGGGCAGAAATCTGCTTGGCTTCGTATTCTCTCTGCCCGACAATGATTATCCCAAAATATAGCCTTAAAACTTCTAAAATGATTAATGTGAAACAAGCATAAGTAACTAATTCACTTGGAGATAAGGAAACAAAATCAGAAATTTGTTCACCTCTAGTAAAGTAGATTATAGGAATTACAGCCATAATAACATGAGTGAAACGGCGGAAGAAATGACCACCTAAACCACCTACTGAGTGCTTTGCATGATCGATATCTATTGGTATCGGATTTTGTTTCATTATGTAGTCTCCATTTAATTTATTATCTTAGCAATTCCAATGCTCCATCTAGATTAATTGATCCTGACTCTAGGTCTAATAATATATCATTAAGTAAAGGGTTAGAAAGAAGTTTGTAATCCCATGCTGAAAGTAATCTTTCTTTTATTCTAAGTGAGGCTCTATCTGAGTCTATATCTAAGTCTTCAATCTGATCAATTAATTCAGATATCCCACTATTATTCAAAGCGGAAGTCAATAAAACTAATTTATCATTTTTATCAGAATAGTTAAACGAATTTTTTATTGAATTAGATGCATTCAGAGCATTTGGTAAATCTGATTTATTGATTACTACTAAATCTGCTAATTCTAATATACCTGCTTTCTCTGCTTGGATTATATCTCCTCTATCAGGACCGTCTACTAACATTACCCTATCAGCGAATGCTACAATTCTTATTTCTGACTGTCCACCTCCGACTGTTTCTATTATTATTCTTGTCCAACCACAGAGAGTCAATAGATTAATCATGGGATCTAAAAAGGGTACTAAACCACCTGGGTGATTTCTAGTAGCTAGACTACGAACAAAAACAGATTTACTAGAATCTGCAGAAGACATTCTCATTCTGTCTGCAAGGAGGGCGCCACCACTTCTAGGAGATGACGGATCAACTGCTAATACAGCTACTCTTTCACCTCTAAGTATCCACTCTTCAATCATAGTACCAATTAGAGTAGATTTACCAACACCAGGGGGACCAGTAACGCCTAATACCCAAGGATTGGGAGATTCGACAGATAACTTAACACCGGATTCTATCAAAGATAAAAGTCTAGCTAATTCTCTTCTATTACCGTTCTTTGCCAGATTTATAGATAATTCTGTACTCAAGACCATCTCCACCCTGCATCTTGTCCCACCCCTATCTCGAGATTATTTTTCTTACGTTCAGATATTGAATCAAGAAAATCAATTATTGAGTTAGTAGAGGTGCCGGGGCCAAAAATCGCCCTCACACCTAAGGAATGTAGATATTCTCTATCAGATTCTGGAATTATTCCTCCAGCGAATACAACTATATCACCCATATCATTAGAAATTAATTCTTGACATACTTTTGGAATAAGTACATTATGAGCACCAGATAATGTAGAAAGTCCAACTGCGACTGCGTCTTCATCCATTACTACGCGCACTATTTCAGAAGGTTTCCTTCTTAATCCTGTATAAATGACTTCATGTCCAGCATCACGTAATGCACGAGCAATTACCTTGGCTCCACGGTCATGACCATCAAGACCTGGCTTCGCTATCACAATACGCATACCCATAACAATCTTATCCGAGAGGTCAAACGATTTCAAACAACCGATTTGGAGTACTTAGGGAGTTCTCCAATGGGTAATGCTAATTGGGTGTCTCTCTCCATTCTAATATTATCACATGTCAGGCGTAAAGGAACGAATCGACGAACTTCGTCGAAGAAAAGCCCAATCTGAGGCTGGAGGAGGGCAAAATCGAATTGCAGCTCAACATTCTAAAGGTAAATTGACTGCCAGAGAAAGAATAGAACAGTTACTTGATGAAGATTCATTTATGGAAGTTGATTCACTAGTTGAACATAGATGTAGAGATTTCGAAATGGATAAAAATATCATACCAGGAGATGGAGTAGTCTGTGGACATGGAACTATCAATGGTAGAACTGTATACTGTTTCGCTCAGGACTTTACTGTTTATGGTGGTTCTTTAGGAGAAATGCATGGTTTAAAAATATGTAAAATATTAGATATGGCATTGAAAACTGGAGCACCTGTAATTGGGTTAAATGATAGTGGAGGCGCCAGAATCCAAGAAGGTGTGGCTAGTTTGGGTTCATATGCTGAAATATTTTTCAGAAATGTCCGTGCAAGTGGTGTGATTCCACAAATTTCCGTAATAATGGGACCTTGTGCAGGAGGTGCTGTTTATTCTCCAGCTATCACTGATTTTGTAATAATGGTAGATAAAACATCTCATATGTTTATTACAGGGCCTGAAGTAATAAAAACTGTAACTAATGAAGAAGTTACGTTTGAAGATTTGGGAGGGGCATCAACTCATGCTACAAAATCAGGAGTTACACATTTCACTGCGGAAAATGATGATGAAGCATTGGATGTTGTTAGAGAACTTGTGCAATTATTACCTTCCAATAATCTAGAAAAACCACCAGTCTTAGAAACTAATGATCCATTAACTAGAGTATGTGAAGAATTGGATAGTTTAGTTCCCGAGATAACTACACAACCATATGATATGCTTAATGCTATAGAATCTATTTTTGATGACGGAGGATTTCTAGAAATTCAAGCAGATTTCGCTCAGAATATAATAGTAGGTTATTCAAGATTAGGAGGACACACAGTCGGAGTAGTCGCAAATCAACCGAAAATATTAGCAGGATGTTTAGACATTGATGCTTCTGTAAAAGCTGCAAGATTTGTGAGATTCTGTGATGCTTTTAACATACCTATTGTAACTTTAGTTGATGTACCTGGATTTTTACCTGGTGCTAATCAAGAATGGGGTGGAATAATACGTCATGGCGCTAAACTATTGTATGCTTATGCCGAAGCAACCGTGCCAAAAATTACAGTAATCACACGTAAAGCATATGGAGGAGCTTATGATGTAATGTCATCTAAACATATTAGAGGTGATTATAATATTGCCTGGCCAAGTGCTCAATTGGCAGTTATGGGAGCAGATGGAGCAGTTCAGATAATCCATAGAAGAAGAATTAAATCTGCAGGGAATCCTGAGCAAGAGAGAGAAAGGTTAGTTGAAGATTATAACGATACATTTGCAAATCCATATCAAGCTGCTGCGTTAGGGTATCTAGATGATGTAATACAACCAAGAGATACAAGGAAGGTATTGACAAAAGCATTAGGGGCACTTTTAGATAAAGAAGAAAGCAGACCAGCTAGAAAACATGGGAATATCCCTCTGTGAGGAATTTTAATGGTAAAAAGGAAAGAAAGAGAAGAATTCCTTAGAAGAGTTGCCATTGCGGCAGTAATTCTGCATTCATCAGATGGGGAATCACTTAGGCGTTCTAACTATCGATTCAGCGGGAAAGAATGGTCAATAGATCATAGAAGAACATTAATCGGAAGAAGAAATTTATTTAGATCTAAATCAAAAAGAAGTACATCGAGGTGATTTAATGTCTGAAAAAAGAAAGGTCACAGTAGATGGAGAAGAATTCGAAATTGATATAGAAAAGAATGGAGATTCTTGGAATGTTGAAATTGAAGGGAAAACATTCACGATAAAGATAGACGAAGCAAGTTCAAAAAATTCTACAAACAATCGTAAAAGAGGAGGTAGAAAAAGAAAGCTTTCAGGAAAAATATCTTCGTCAATTCCTGGGAAAATAGTTTCATTAAATATCAAATTGGGAGATTTTGTTAAGCAAGGACAAGTCGTAATGGTATTAGAAGCAATGAAAATGCAAAATGAAATTCAAGCACCACTAGCTGGAGAAATTATCGAAATAAATTGTGAATCTGGAGACAGTATTGAAGCAAATATGCCATTAATAGTAATCCAACCTGAGAATGTAGATGATAATTAGAGAAGTTCAATTAATACATACTCAACCGGTAGGGCATGAGTAGTTGCGATTATGGAAATTGTTCTGAGAAAGGGGAGAATATTAGTCGTCTTTCACCAGAAGGTTTTCTAGTTTCAACAGGTAACAAAGCATATTCATTTCGGGAAGCGTACAAAAGATTCCATTATTGTGAATCACATCATGAATTATTAATGAATAATGTATGGAATAGAGTAAGGAAAACTGACGATAAGGATGATGACCATGTTGCTCCTACAGCAATATAATCAAATTAGACCAAGAGCGTCTTCAATACGATTTAATTCGGGACCAGTAGAACCTGAACCTACGAATGCATCATTTTCAGTAGTAACGCAACCCGCTCCAACATACGGTGAACCAAAGCAAACTGTACCTACCATTACCGGTACTTTCATAGTTTTCTCAATTTCATTAACTTCATAAGAAGTAATATCAGGATGAGATAAAATTCCTTTATTATTTGCAACAAGTAATGAACCAACAGTATCTTGACCTGCGACTCTAACTCTAGCGGTATTTACGCTCAATATTTCTCCTATCAACTCTACACCAGGATTAGGAATAGATTTACTGACTACTGCGCCATAGTCATTACATTCAAGAAGATTCCCTGCAGCATTAACTCCACTTTCTAGAATTACAATCTCACCATAACTAGACAAAGTATCAAGATCTTCCTCTGTTGCAATATCAGCTACGGCAATTCCTTTATTATTACCACATATTAGACTACCAAGTAATGCTGAACCACCAATTAATAAAGGATTCATCTCTATATCAAAAACTTGTTGTATTTCCTCAATTGCAGGCTTATCAAGTGATGCAGGATAAAATAAATTATCACCAACTACACTAAGATATACACCAACTTGTGAGTGTCCTAGGATATCACCCGTCGAAATTGTCATACTAGTACCTACTTTTTATGGCTACGCCATGGTTGTTAATAATTTGTGCGGGGAGGAAAGAGAGTGTGGCACAACGACAAACGTTCCCGTGGGCTTTCGCACCACAGTACAGGAAATGACGCAGAAGGGCTTGACTTCCGGGTTCGAT
>MDSX01080279.1_pt1 | contig 19395 bp, 5 predicted proteins | sample 811141 | NCBI WGS metagenome assembly MDSX01 (sample SAMN05326642, study PRJNA326480) | marine metagenome | isolation source: seawater | place: Atlantic Ocean: South East | collected 2010 | reverse complement strand
ATGAGATCAGGCTTAGGTGTGGAAAACAAATTTCTTAACTTATTCATTATGATTGTCTCGGCTGATTAAGTTTTTGAATTATTACTTCTTTAGGACCATCTTCAACTATTTGGCCTTCATTCATTACTATTATCCTATCAACAAGATTTAATAACGGCATACGATGGGTAACTATTAGCATAGTTGAATGTTGCAAAATTGAACCTACTTGATTGATAAAAAGGTTCTCTGCATTCATATCCATCGCAGAAGTAGGTTCGTCCAATATAAAATGAGAAGGTTTGTGTACTATAGCTCTGGCAAGGGCAATTGCTTGTCTTTGACCACCTGAAAGGCCTTTGCCACCATCTGATAATTGTAAATCATAGCCACCAGGAATTTTTGATATAAATTCATCTAAACCTGATAATTTGCCTGCCTGAACTAAGTCATCCTGAGAAATATCTTCTCGGCCCATTGTTATATTTTCTCTAACTGTACCGGAGAAAAGTTGAACATCTTGAAGAACAATGCCTACTGCTCTAGAAAGGTCTCCAGTATGAAGTTGATTGATATCAACGCCATCGTACATTACAAGACCATCAGAGGCTTTAAAAAGACCGGAGGCAAGCTTCATTAATGTACTTTTACCAGAACCATTTCTACCAAGGATAGCAATCTTTTCTCCTTCTTGAATTTTAAGGTTCACACCTCTTAAGGTATCTAAGTCAGCTTCTGGGTATCTGTAGGTAGTATCTTTAAACTCTAATCCACCCAGTTTATCCCTTCGAATAGCTTTTTTATTTTTTTCGGACACATCATCAGCTTGAGTTTCATCCATAAAAGAAGCTAACCGCTTATAGGATGCTCTGGCATTGTTAGCTCTACCAAATAAATTTGCAATTTGAGCGAGTGGTGCAAGTGTTCTAGAAGACAAAAGAACGGCGGCAACCATACCTCCCATGCTAACAGTTCCTTCTGATACTAAAAAGACACCATAAAAAACTATACCAACCAAACATATCTGTTGTGCTGATTGAGCTGAATTTACAGCTATTTGAGCTAATGCTCTTGATAATCTGCTTCTGCTGGATTGTTTGGTGGCAGCATCCTTCCATCTGTCTTTAACTAGATCACCCCCTCCGAGAACTTTTATAGATTCAATACCTGTTATAGTCTCAACTAAAACTGATTGTTTTTCTTGGTTGTGTTCGCCAAGATCTTCACTTACTCTTGCAAGGAAAGGTTGAAGCAATATTCCTATTAATAAAACCACAGGAACGGCTACTAACGGTATGTAAGCTAAAGGGCCTGCAATTAAATAAATAACAAAAATGAATAGAAAAATAAAAGGTATATCAACAATCAATGAAAGTGTTGCTGAGGTAAAAAAATCTCTAACTGAATCAAATTCTTTAAATGTATTAGCCGTTGCTCCAACTGGGCCAGTAACGACAGCTGTAGGAGCATCTAACAGTCTATTAAATATAGTGTCACCAACATTTTTATCTACATGTTCTCCAGCATAATCAATGAAATACGTCTTAAGCATTTTCAATATAAAATCAAAAATAATTACCAGCACCATGCCAATTGTTAGAGCATAGAGAGACTCATAAGCAGAGTTAGGAAGCACCCTATCGTAGACTACCATTATGAATATAGAACTTCCTACAGACATAAAGTTTACCAAAGTAGCAGCTAACATTACCTTGTAATAAGTCTGCTTATTTTCTAGGAATGCAGACCAAAACCAATGATCGATAAGTTTCATTAATCAACTCTCAATTTAAATTTATCCCCCAACTCACCGGTGAGTTTCATATAGGAATAATTCTCAATCTGTGATGATCTTAATGCTTCAATCAAGGCTTGTGAAGATTCTAGAAAGTCCCTCTCAGTTTGCAATAAATCAAGCAATAAGACATTAGAAGTTTGAAATTGCTCATTAGCGTAAAATTGAGATTGTTTATTGGCTTTATAGGCATTTTGGTAAGCTTCTATATTTGCAGGAATTAACTTAATGTTTTGAAGTGAATTACTCATTTCAGCTTCTATTTTTCTAACAATTGCATCTTTATTATTCATATAAGCGCTTGATTCGGCTTGGGCTTCTTCATTTAGAGCCTTCATTCTTCCCCCGGTATATAGATCATATGTGAGATTTAAACCTGAATAAACATCATATTCATCTGATTGTTCGGACAAATTATATTGACTGCCCCTAATTTCTAAATCTAATCTTGGTAGAGACTCTCCTCTTACCTTTTTAGTATTAAAAACTGATGCTTCCAGTGCACTTATTGCTCTTAAGATGTTTGGGTTATTTTGCATCATAAGATTTCTGGATTTATCAATCGTTCTAAATTGAAGATCTAAATTTTCAGGTGGCAGCTTCTCTGGTAAAGAATTATTGGGGAAATATGTTCTATATTCTGAGATTGCTTTACTAAGATTTTGACGAACTGTAATTAATTTTGCGTAAGCTTCGGCTTGCCGAGCTTGAGCTCGGCTAAGTTCCCTTGGTGCAGATAACCCTCCAGAGACTTTCTGTTCTATACGTTCTTTTATAGCAGTGTGTCTATCATATGAATCATTGATAGTCTCAGTGAAAATAGTATATGCCGAAACATTGATATAACTAATAACTGATCTGTATATAAGATCTAATATAGTTGATGATAATTCAGCTCTCTTGGCATCAAACATAGCCTTGGATTTTGAAATATCGTTACTGGTTGCTCCAAAATCATAAAGCAATTGGCTAACTGTAATTGTTGCATCAGTTTTATGATCAGAACGCGATTTTTCAAATAAATTATTAGATCCATCTTCAAAACTTTTATCTAATTGATTATTAGAATCAATTAGCAATCTAACCTGCGGTAATAAATTAGATTTGGTACCTTTTAAGTTTGCACCGGCTGCCTTTAAAGAATCCAATGAAGAAAGATATTCGGGATGTTCACTTACTGCATCGCTGACCTGCTGTAAAAAGGCAGAATACTGCTCTTGATTCATATAAGGATTAAGCAAATCATCTGAAGATAATTTTCCTCCGATAAGAGTCATTACAAAAAATGTAAAAAGGAATTTCATTAGAATTATTAGAAGTTAATTATTAGTCCTGCACTTAATTGGCCATACGGGTGGTCGAATAAGTGATTTGATCTTCTATTATAAGCCAAAGGATTTTCACCAAGTAAATAATTAGTTGAAGCAGAAAGCTTGAGATACAGCATCCCATAATCATTAACTTTATAGAATAAAGAAAGATCTAAAAGATGATTCTTGCTAAAGTCTTTTTTATCTGGATTATTTAAATAATCCTTTCTTTTGACATTTATATAGCTGTACATGCCTGAAACCGCAAAGTCCTGACCTATTGGTAATAAATTACTTATGGAATATTTGAAAGTATCTTCTTTCCAGGGTGTATTCTGAGGTAATTCATTTTTAAATTGATCAAGCAAATTTCCTGCATTCCTTCCGTCAATAGAAAGTCCTCTTATAAACGAATCTGTAGTATTTAATATGGCAGAATTAAAAGTTTGACTAACATCAGAAGTTTTATAAGAAAAAGTATGAGTAAAATTAAATAAATTCAACGATTTAGGAATAATTCTTAAATACACACCTTCAGATTCAGAATCTCCAGAAGTTCGTAACACAGGTTCATAAACTAGATCGCCAGTTGACTTATATATATCACTATCTAAAAGTCTTAATCTAGCTTCTTCACAAGAACCTCCAACAACTGTGTTTCCAAAGGCATAACAATCAATTGTAACTGGATCTTGATTTTCCTCTTTACTAAATAATCCAAATTCATAAGATCTGTTATCGGTATCCAAAAGCTGATAAGAAAAATAAAAGGATTTTCCATCAACATTTGTTTCTAAAGATTTGGGCTGAGTCGACCTTACAACTGTTCCGGAAGAATTAAATGACTCATAGGTAAATTTAAAATCTTTAAATTTATAACTCAAAAAGAAAGTGTCTGTATTTGCTTTTTTTGGCTTAGTAGAGGTTAATTTATCGGCATAATTCAAAATATCTAATGAATTATCAAATCTACTCTGAGAAAGTCCAATTACTATTGGTTTCTCTAAGTTAGAAGAAAGAATATTGTCAATAGTTTCAAATTCAGAGCTATAAACAAACAAGGACTGCAATAGCAGTCCTTGAATTATTATTATCTTCTTCAAATTTAAATGATATCTATTGATACAAGTATCTCCTCTTCCTCTATTTCATCAACAACAACTGAGGACATAGTATCGTCTATTGAAGAAACACTGTCTGATAAAATATCTTCGAATTCATTGAGCTTAAAGACGGGATCAGGACTATTTATATTATCAAAACTAAATCCTGATGAATCGTCAATTAATCCTGAGTTAAGAAATCCATTTTCGGTATCAGAATCTTGAAGCGAACTATCTTCACTTTCGCTTAAGACCAGTGTCGAATTAGAAGCTAAAGCTGCATCGTTAGATATTGTTACACCTGATAAGCTAGAGCTGTCATAATTTGCATCTATTAGTACAAAATCATCTGCAGTAATATCTGTAGCGGTTGTATTCCACAGTACAGACCAAACATAACCTTCTGAATCTAATCCTCTCTCAGATTTACCCATGAAAAGAAGAGTATGGCTTGATAAGGAGCCTGTACCTTGAACGGCTATGATTGTCTTACCATCCCAATCACCAGCTCCATCTCTTAATCCTATTTTATCTACTCCTTGCTGGAAATCTATGATTAAGAGAGGATGGGAACTATCAACTTCATCCCAAGTTACAGAACCGTCACTATTTTGATCTCGCAAATTGCTCATAAGATCAGCATCAAATTTTCTTGCACCATTGGTAACATAATCAATGATGAATATATCCTCTCCTGAACCTCCATGAAGCTTTTTGTTTTCTGCATAATAAACAGCTAACTTATCATTACCTGGCCCTCCTGCGTAGTAATCAGAGTAACCGTCTGATGATGTTTCTTTTATTGTGTCATTGCCAATACCGCCATAAATATTGTGGTGTGCAGCAGCACTAAGAGTTATAACATCATTTCCAGCTAAACCTTGATAAATTTGATGGGAATTCTCCACATTGAAATTTACAGTATCAGCATCTGCACTTCCTTGAGAAATAGTTGAGCCTGAATTGAAGTTATTACTGGGTTTCGTTTCTGCAGGAGCTATTAAGTTTACGTAAGCAGGTGCATCTGTATCTATAGTTCTATCAAAAACAAACTCATTATTTACTACTGTAGTTGCAGCGTTATATTTAAAACCAGATGTTGTATAAATGTTATCAACTAACGCGGTCTTTAATGCATCTGAAGAAGTGGAAGTAAAATTTGTCAAATCTAAAGAATTAAAACCATTAATAATTGCAGCAAAGTCATTTGCCATGGCCACGCCATCAACTTTTACAGAAGTTTCAATATTAGTTGTTCCTCTTGCAGCCATTACATATTCTTCTACTAGTGCTACAACTGCTTTTAAGATTGGACTATAAAGTGTTGAATCTTCAGTAATCTCACCGCTTAAATATGCTGAAATATCACTGATAGATTCATTAGAAAGTAATATGTTTGTGAAAGTAGTTGAAGCAGAGCTTAGTGAAGCTGAATTAGCATCTGTAAGTACTTTTAGTTCTGCAGCTAAAATAGGCTTAATTGTTTCAATAACTTTATCTGTTAATGAAGTAAGACTTAATCCAGAGGATGAATCATCATCTAAAATAGTCACCTTAACGGTTTCACTACCAAGCAAAACTTTACCCTCAGAACCTGAGGCCACATTAAGTTCAATATTAAAGGTCTCATCAGATTCAACAGTATTATCATTTCTGACATCAACATTTATTACAGCTGTGCTTTGTCCTTTCACAAAAGTAATTTGACGATAACCACTATTATCAGACCACCACCAATAATCTTCGTTTGAAGTAGCATCCCCGCCAGTAAATTTATAATCAATTGTAAAAGTCTCCGTAGCTGGCTTACTTAATTTAATTTGCAATTGATTCCATCCTCTACTTTCAGAAACCTCAAGATCACTTATATAGGCAACTGGTTTTGGTGACTCTGCTAATACAAAAGGTGCTATAACTTTAGTAAAAGCTTCACCTGCTGCTGTTTGAAGTGATGAACCAGCAAATTCTAGCTCTAAATAGTATTGGCCATTACTTGCATTAGATACAGTGAAGTAAGTATCAAGATCTGTTTGAGGTATGCCTCTAGCAAACACTTCATTAAAATCTACAGACATGACAGGTACGCCCTGAGCATTATTAGTAACAGTTATCATATTACCCGAATGAGCTACAGTTGTAGTAACGGGTGTTCCATCTTCTCCAGTATAGACAACAGTTATGTCAGAGGTTGACGGTACGTAAGCATAATTGGGTGAACCAACTGCCTGAGAAGGATCTATAAGAACTTGGAATCGAATATCGATTCCCCTTTCACCTGTATCAACAGAAGAATCTGCTCCATCGATCAGGACACCTTTAAACTCTATAGTTTGAGCTGAATCAGGTAAAGTACCAAGTTCTACCTCTACAATCAAACCTTTGGCTCCTGCTTCTAAGTTTAATGCTTTTTGAAGCTCTGCCCTATTGATCTCATTTTGAGCAGTATTTAGTGTTATCACACCATTGCTAACAGTATAGGAAGGAGTATGAACAACATCTATTGAACCTTCATGATCGGTAATTTTTATTGGATTCTTTTCCGATAGCCTGAAGCCATCAAAGCTGCTCTTGCCAGTTACAATTTCTGCAATTGCATCGAACATAGCTTCATAGGCCGCTTGATTAATTGTTGCAACCTGAGCCGTTGTCAGGCTCGCAGCAGAGTAACCAGAAACATTTGCTGTGCCTGAAACTGCAGAATTAACATCGGCTAAAGCGTCAGTGATTATTTGATTAGAAGCTTTTGCAAATGAATCTCCTAAGGTTGTTAACAAGTTATTTAATGTGAAGATATTCAAATTAAAGGCTTGCCAGTCATCTATCAATCTCGTTGGTTGAATATTATTTTTAATATCCCAGAACCTAGAGCCATAGAAGTTCCCGTCCCCTTCATGCCAAAGAGGATCCATTCCGAATGCTTTTAGGATATCTAGCATACTTTGTTTGTCTTCAATACTTCTATCAAGATTTTGCATAGAAAGAGTTATAGAAGAAGTGGGTGTTAATGAGTATTCACCCCAATCCCTATTTACAACTTCTTTAAGATTGGAATTAATTTTCAGTACTGCTTTATTAGTTAAACCAGTATCTGTATTGACACCATCTTTAGCTAAAATAGGAGCATCTGTAGAAGACTTACTTATAGCCAGATTAAAGTTACCATACCAATCAGATGTTGTGTTTGGCTCACCGCCGTCTTGGATGCCATCATTGTCAAGGTCTTGCCATACAGTGGCTTTAGAAATAGTGTGAGCACCATTCATTAGTTTCCCTCTAACTACAAGGCTTCCGTCTGCGAGTGAATCTTCTACATCAAAATGAAATTCTTTACTAACAGGTGTAGATTTACCGTCTGTTATTTGAACATTAACTCTGATTGTTTGGATTCCATCTTCATAGCTAATGACAGATTTGGGTTTTAAAACACCAGTCGAAGATAAGGTAACCGGAGCGGTTGAGATATCTAGTCCTGGATCACCGTTCTCCATACTTCCATATTTTTTATATTCGCTTCCATCGCCCCATGTCTCAACACCGAGCAACGTCCAAGTCAATGTATCAAAATCGAGATCGAAACCTTTAATTTTAATTTCTTGATTTGTCTCATCATCAATAAATTTAGCGGCTGATCCCCACATATCTTTAAAGAAAGGAATTTTATTTGTCGGGTCATAACCTTCATAGTCAGGTAAATTTCTAACATCTATACGAATACTATTAGAGGTTTTAGCATTAGCTTCACCAGATCCATCATCGCCTATAACTGTAACTCTATATTCGTTATACATTCTAAGGGTGTTAGGATCAACATTCGCAAAATCTGCCTCTGTAGAACCTATAGATATAGCAGAAGTAGACTGAGGTGCTTCGTAGTTAGGTGCAACCTTGAATGTTATTTCACCAGTTGTACTGTCTATATTAAATAGTTGGTAGTCTCCTGAAGTATCAAGGCTATATGTTATTGTGTCACCGTCTCTATCCCATTCATTCTCGACTTTTCCGAAAACAGCAACACTATTTTCATAGACTGTTTTCCATTGATACCAGAATTCAGGAGATTCATTTTGGCCAGCTACAGCCTTTCCTAATTCTCTTCTGCCATAAATTACACTTATTCCCGATTCAATAAGAACAATACCATCCCACAATTCATATTTATTGAAAGTAATACCATCTTGAATTGTAGTACCTTTAAATCTAAAGGGTTCGAATTGTGTTTTAATATCAGCACCTTGATTATAAGACCATTCATGACCCAACAATCTAACAACGTCAGTATCATCACCACGGATTGTCCAAGTTCTATTGTCCCAACTCATTCTCTGAAGTGCATCCCAAGATACATTTAGAATGTCGCTGAAAACAGTTTCATTATTAATTGTTACATTAGAAGTTGTATTACCAAGCACTGCCCCTGATGCATCCGAGAGAGTTACGGTAAAAATTTCTGGTCCTTCAGCGGTATCATCTTTAGTTACAGGAACAATAATAGATCCTGATTTAGAACCAGCAGCTATGGTTAGAGTTCCAGAGGAAGCAGTATAGTCAGAACCTGCCAAAGCTGTGCCATCAGATGTTGTAAAGTTGACTGTTACGTCAGAACCACTTGCCTTACTAAGATTAACAGTAATAGTTGCAGATTCTGTTGATTCTGTCATTTCAACATCATCTATATAAGCAACTATACTAGGTGTGGCAGCTACATTGAATCCACCTGAAACAGATGTAAATATATTGTCATTTTGATCTAAAAATTCTAGATTAGTAAAACTTACATCAAAGAAGTAATCACCACTTGTTATATATCCAGTAAGGTCTAAGCCTTCAGCAGTACCTTGCCCTGCAAAGAATTTAGCAATTCTTAAATCTAAACCAGGTTGACCGTTTTCATCATATGAGAATGTTAAAGCATCGCTTTCTACATTCTCCCAGGTTCTAGTAAGGGCATTGCCATCAGAACTTAAATAATTGATAACTAGACTTTGAGGCGGCAAAGTTACTGTTACGTTCTCTCCGTCAGATGACCAATTTAAACTAATGGTCGTCTCTAATAATCTTTCACCTGAGGCTTGCGTAGTATCAGTACCGTCATAGAGTTTAAGGGTTACTGAAGAAGTACCTGACTTATTTGCGGCAGGAATACTATCAAGAGTGAATCTTAATATTGGTGATGTACCCGTAGAAGAGTCAGAGGATACAATATTTGCTAAATTGGACTGTAATAAAGATCCACCAACTAGATTAGCAGATAGTACAGATGAAGAAGCACTCGAATATAGGCTGTGAATAGAACCGTCAGAATCTTCAATGGTTAGTTTATTACTAGCAAGTCTAAAGCCAATGGTATCAATTTTATCTTCATTGTAAGCTTTATTGATTTGAGATTCGCTATCTCTTAAATCTATAGCCTCAATACTCTCTAGTCTATTTCTCCAACCTTCTTCGGTTTGGGTAGTGCCATTTTCATCTTGGTAGGTCCAAGTTTCTTTAACTGAAACTAATTTATTAAGGTCGATACCTGTATAATCTGGCTGTCCATCACTATTTGCATCATCAGTTTCTAGACCATTACTACTTAAACCAGCTAAAACTAATGTATCAGTTCCACTTCCACCTTTTATGTATTCTGGAAGAGAAGTTATATTTGAGAAATCAAATATATCATTACCTGAAGCACCATCCATTACGTCTAGTCCCTCTCCTACAATAAAGGTATCGGCACCAGATCCACCATCAAGTGCATCCGAACCTGGTCCACCATCTAATGTATCATCACCCTGATCACCAAAGATTACATCATCACCAGCTCCACCTGAGATGGTATCGTCTCCTTTTTTACCAAAAATGGTTTCTTTAAGATCAGTACCTTGCAAAGTATCATTTTCTGCCGTACCTGTGAGGTTAGATAAAGAATCAGCATTAGTATAAGTTGAGAACTTTGATAGTAGATTTCTTTCAAAAGTCTCTTCCAGTTCACGACCCATATCTCTGAATCTATCTGCTTGATAAGTTTCAAACCAATCTTGCGCTTGGGTTTCCTTGTCAGCAGTCGCAAAGAAGTTAAAGTCAAAATTGATTTCCTCTGCAATAGCTTTGAAGTCAATATCCATCAAAGAGCCCTGAACAGCTGATATCTGTTTAAATACCAGATCAACCATCTCAGTATTTAAGACTGCATTTGAATCTCCATCCTCTGTTCCACCAAAGAAATCAGCTTCTGCAATAGATATCTTACCGACGTTATCGGCAGCAACATCATTAACATTGATAAATACATTAAAAGCTATATTTCCGGTACTTTGTGATTCACCCCAATCAGGCCAGTAACCTCCCCACTCTTCTTGTCTTAGTACAAGCTTAGAAAAGGTTTGTCCTATGAATAATAATTCGTAGGTATTATCTTTGTTGGCATCTGTAGGATTCTCAAAATCTAAATTTTCGGCTCGGGGAACGTAAAGATCTCCATTAGGCGAAGTTGCAAAATTTCTGAAGAATTGTTCATTATCTAGATCACTGCCATTAGCCCATATCCAAACATATTCACCATTAGCCAATTGTATTACAGGGACATCATTTCCTTGGTTGTCCTGAAGAAGTACAGTTGAACCTCCAACAGCATCTCTTAAGTTTCCTAGAACAAGCTGATTATCTGAACCATCTTCAATTAAATCTGTTTCTTTTGAAATAGTCGTTGCATCAGTATCTAGCAGCACAGCTATAACAGAACCATTATCGTGTCCGTCTCTAACTGATTGATTATCATTGAGAACAATAAGGGTGTGGTTTGCTAGATCGCCAGTGCCCTGTTCAATGGTAACTTTCGATTTTTGAATACTAGGGACATTCTGTCCAGTCCAACCATAGGTAGTTAAATGTATTTTATCTACACCAGGTGTAAAGTCTGCAATTAAAGGAACCCAGGACCAATCAAGTTCAGTAGCTAGGTCTAGTACACCATCTCTGTTCTGATCGTATCCGTTTATACCTTCTTTTATTCCTTCAACGTATGGTTGAGAATTGTCTCTTATTCCAAATTTATCCTTATCAGCTCGGGCATCCGCAGATATAAAGAACTTATCTGCTCCCTCTCCTCCTGTTAAATGACCTTCTCTAAGTTCTCTAAATAAATCATCTCCAGCTCCACCATCGATGTATTTAAATCCATTATTATCTCGAGTAAACTCATCTGAATCTTCTGTACCGAGTAGATTTCTAGAACCTCCGCGGTCTCCGCCTATATTTTCAGGAACCTCATCAACATTTAGGACCAGAGCTGACGTAGGAGCTGTTATGGGCTCTGCAGCTCCTTCATCAGCTTCGTTAATTCTAATTCTTACAGTTTTAGTTATTGAGTTAGATCCATCAGACTTAGTAAGTTCAAATTCATATATGCCATCGCCATTTGCGTCAGAGGGATTATCAAAACTAGGTCTTTCTTTAAAGAAGAAGGCACTGCCGTTATCTCTATCCACAACAACGAACTTATCTGCATCTGCGCCACCTGTTATTGTCGAAGTGACAGGACCAGGGAATCTAATGGCTAATAGTTCCTCAGTAGTTAAGGTTTGGCCGTGAATTTCTGTATCACTAGGAACACTAGAATATTGACCAACAATGAATGAATTGTTGAGAGTTTTACCATTCACTTCAACTTGTGAAATAGTAGCTACTGGAGCGTTATTTTCTTCATAACTCCAGTGGTCAGGAGCATCATCATTCCACCAACTGGGAAAAGAAGGCACAGGATCGTCATCAGTATCTTTGATAACCAGCGCCATATCTATCATCGAAGTTACAGGCTGTGTACCTAAGTTATCTCTTACCTGAACTTCAAGCGTTAGGTTGTATATATTATCTCCATCGCCATCCAAGGGATTCTCAAAATCTAATGATTCTCCATTTCTTAGATTAAGATAAAACTTTTTATCAACTCCCTGACCTACTTCTCTCACATAAAATAAGTAATTATCTTGGAAATTTCCTCCAAATCTATCAGACTCTACCACTCTGACCCAGACGTCTTCCTGACCTGTAAGAGTGCCAAAATCTATGTCGAGAGGTATTCCATAGTAGAGTTGTACATTTGTGCCTTCAGGCTCTTCTTGGACAGTCATAACTGAATCGTTTGCCATGCCACTATGAATTTCACAGAAATAATATAGAGTTTCTGGATTACCATCTCCGTAAAGATACACTTCTACCTTGGCATTCTCTGTGCCCGATTCACCAGAATAATTGATGTTATCAAAGAAAGTTTCTCCACCTCCGTGGGTACCGTCTTTAGTCAAACTAAATCTTAAAGGGTGACCTGCATTTGAAGGATCAGAAACATCAAAAGTATACTTAGCACCCTCGATGAAATTGTAATTAGGTGCAAGCACACCATCAAAATAGAATTTATTACCATTACCATCATCTGCTACCGTTACAATTATTGTGGTATCGGGCGACGGGTCGATGTATTGATTCCAGTCCCTTATCAGGGTATGTTCATTAACCTCAATAACTTGATTTTCAATTGTAGGTATTGTGTCCGTGGTAGGTATATTGTTTGCTAAGCTTTCCCAAACAGGTATAGACACCTTGAACTCAACTTCTTGAGTAAATCCATCTATATTGTCTGTAATGACTACAGTAATGGAGTAGTCATTATTATTATCATTCATTCCAGAAATATCTGGTGCAGAGTCTTTAAAAGAAATTATTCCAAGTTCATTTATAGTGAAAAGAGCTGCATCTTTACCAGTTAATGAGTAAGAGTAATCCCCTTCTTCAGATACCCTTACAGACATATTTCCCCATGAATTTACATCCCAATCTCTTCCTGAAAGAGTATCAAGAGTTAAGGTTTCGCCATTAGAAAGAGTAAAAGTCTCTGATTTAGTGACAGGCATAAGTTTTGGGTTAACTGATATATATGCTTCGTCATTGTCATAATCAATTGTCTTTTCAACAAACTTTGTAAATTTATCTAACGTAAAGTCTAATGCAGAAGTTACTAGATTTTGGAAAACCTTTTTACCTTGTGCAAATGATGCATCTAAGATCGTAACAAAATTTGTAATCGAACTATCGCCTGGAGTCAGTGCATCCATCAAAGTTTTAATTTCTTCAGTATCACGTGCCTCAGCTAATGCTAAGTAAAGACCCAAATCACCTTGTGTAGATTGCCAATTGTAAGTTGTAAATTCATTACCCCAGTTTCCATCATTTAGCTGTAAGCTAGGATCTTTAAGATAAGCCTTAACTTGATCGGCTGTTAATTGCCATTGTCCGGTATTACCATCTATTCTATTACCCTGACTGTCATGTCTAAATCTTTCTTGACTGTAATTTAACCAAACATTTTGTGACCATAGTTCTTGGCCATATTCATCGAACGGTACCCAACGAGAGTAACTATCACTGAAAGTATTGCCTCTTTGATAGTCAAATCCCATATCAACCAACTGATCTATTTGGTCATCTGTAAGATCAGAAAATGGCTTACCTACCATAGTTTCCATGAGACGAGCCATTTTTGCCATTTGTTCAGCAAAATATTTACCAACAAAATCAGTAACACCTCCATCCGGTCCGAAATTAACAAGACCCGTGTAAGGATCAGGATCCATAGAATCCAGTACGTCAACCATGATCACAGCCCACTCGCCCATAGTCTTAGTGGATCCTAAAAATGTAACTGTCTCACCAGTATAATTTTCTAGACTTCTAAAAGTGGTAAAGTTAGTTTCAGGATCAAAACCCATCTCAGAAAGTATAAGATTTCTTATTTCTAATATAATTGCGTCAGTTGCATTTGATATAACAGCATCAAATTGACCGGTTCCATCACTTTTCATTTCAAAAAGTTTTTCTAAATCTTCAGAAGCTAAAATTGCTTCAACAATTTTTTCATTGAAAGTTTCAGATGTACTGGCTAAAAGATCTTCAAACCCTTCTAACTCAATAACTATTCTTGGTTGCTCTTGCAGGTCTACATTACTGTCCCATGAACTATACCTAAGGGTTTGAGTACCAAATTTAAAAATATCAGATATTTGAGATCTTGTAGTTGGGGCTATTTCAGAAGCAAAGTATTCGGAGACTTTCTTAGAAACTTCTCCTAACGAAGAAACCATGATATTTCTTGCTTGTGCTGTTAAGGCAGCTTTTGCTTGTTCGTTAGAAGTAGAACTATAGGCTAATGCTATAGGATCAAAATTGGTAAGATTATCAAAAGCTTCATCCAATCCATAAGCTTTACCAACTTTTTCTTGAGCTTCAGAGAGTGTTACACCAGATTTTGCATAGGCTCTTGAAATTTGTGTACTAACAGGACTAACTACTAGAGCTTCTGATCCATCGCCAGTAATTGAGGTAGTAAGTTTAAACTTTTGTTCATTTGGTTTACCGGTGCCTAAATCATACCCACCTTCAACATAGATATCAGTATTTGCAGGAATATCATCCTCAAACTCAAACGAACCGGTTTTATCGGTAGTTGTTTCAGGCTCATTTTCATCCTTTACGCCATCTCCATCAAGATCTACCCAAACAGTAGCTCCGACAAGATAACCATCAATAGCCTGCCCACCTGGCTTGACATCCAAGATATTAACAACCAAAGCACTTGAAGCTGTAACACCTGCCGCATCAGTTACGGTGAGGGTCATATTGTATGTATTGTCTAAACCTACATCACCAGGGTTTTTGAAATTTGGTGAAACTTTAAAAGATATATTTCCTGAAGAATCTACATTAAATAAATCTGAATCTTCACCTGTTAACTTGTATGTTAAAGTGTCACCGTCAACATCAGTTCCGGTCAAAGTAAGAATAGTTGCGTCAGCAGCTACAGTCTCTAGGACATCTACTGCTGCAATCGTACCTAAAACTGGTGCATCATTAACAGCACTTACAATTAATGAAATTGCATTTGCTTCAGTAGTGGTTCCATCTGCGATACTTAAAACAAAATCCCCTATTGAAGTAATATCACTATTCGCGTCTGAGGCAGGTGTATAAACAATTCCTTCTAAATTACTTGTTGTTAGGGTATCTCCGACTGCTATAGCTGTACCGTCCGCTAAAGTTAGAGTGCCAGATTCGGGAATAGCATCTACTGTTATCGTTAAAGTGTCTCCATCCACTTCAACTACATTGACATCAAATGTTGCTGCTGTATCTTCAACAAAAGAAAAGGAATTTGCTACTAAACTTGGAACATCATCTACTGGAGTTACAGTAAATGAAATATTGGCAGTACTGGACTCTGATCCATCTGAAGCAGTAAGAACTAAATTACCAAAAGAATTTAGATCAGAGTTAGCATTCTCATCTGAAGAAAAAGAAATATTGGATAATTGGCTAGCCGTTAATTCCGATCCAGCTGTCAGCAGAACACCGTCAGAGGTTGTCAAAGTTAAACCTGTGGGAATAGAGTCCACTGTTATAGTAACAGTTCCACTTGAATTCGAAGGTGAAGAAATAGAAAAAGTAGCTGGAGTGTCTTCATTAAAAGTAAAGGATTGATTAGAGAAGGACAATGTAGGTGTGGGAGCTTCACTACTTCCTCCTCCACCACCTCCGCAGGAAGCAAGTGTTAATGCTGCTAAATTAGCAAACACTAAGGAAGATTTACCATTAAGTTGTATAACTTGTTTGGCTTTTTTATTATTTTTTAAATTTTCAAGAAGAGCTTGCTTTAGCTTTTCTGATTTATTCAATTCAAATTTATGTAAACTATTTCTTATGTCACCCATTCTGTCACCCTATTTTTTAATCTCTTGTTTTCAATTTTAAAGAGATTGTACTTTTTTCTAATCCCCTTCATTATGTACAAAGTGTCCAGAAATACAAGAAATTTAAAACCTTTAAGATAACCATGAATAAGTTATTCTATTTTTTAGCTGTATTCCCTTGTTTTCTTTCAATGAGCACTTATTTATTTCCATTAAATTTAGATGACAATCGAGTTAATCCATTTGAAGGAATTGAGGATTACGAAGGAGTTGTTTATGTAAAAATTGGTAATTCAGTTTGTTCTGGTGCTTTAATCAATCATAGAACAATTCTTACTGCTGCACATTGCCTGATAGAAGGAAAAGAAGTAGAGATATTTTTAGGAGAAATTATAAATGAGGATGAAACAGGAATTAAAACAACTAGTTTTATAAAATTGCCAGAAGATAAACGATATTCAACTTTTAATGGAGCCTCATATGATCTTGCTCTTATAAGCCTAAAAGATCCACTCTTAGAAATCACGCCAATTAAACTCAATTTGTTTTTGCCAAATATTTCAGATGAAGTTTATATATCCGGTTTCGGATTAAATGGAACAGGAACTAATCCAGATCAAGACTTTGATAAAAAGAAAAGATGGGGTAAAAATACTATTTCAATTATTGCCGATGAAAGCAGTATCAACGGTTCTTCATTGAGCTCCTCACCTGATAAGAAAATCATAGGAATAAATTTTGATAAAAACAAAGGTCAACTGGAAAGTATGATTAGCTTAGGTGATAGCGGATCCCCTCTTTTGATCAAAGAGAATAATCAGCTTTCTATTGTCGGTGTTGCTTCTTGGATAAAAAAAAATGCATCAACTCTAAATAGAGGTTATGGTGCTTCTGCAGGTTTTTCCTCCATACAACAAAACCAAAAATGGCTTGAAGATAATAATCCACTCAGATCTATTACTTCAGTTTTGGATGGCAACTGGAGTATAGATTCTAATTGGAATGATCAATTGTTCCCTTCAAATCAATATCCCGGTATAGAGAACTACAATACTTTATCTGCTAAATATTATTCTGTGGATGTATCACATGTAATTGATTTGAACAGGAACATACAAATTGATTCTTTGAAAATTAGCGAAAATGGTCACTTAAGATTAACGAATAATTCGTCTCTGGAAGTATTAATTGATATTCATGCTGAACAAGGAAATTTAGATAATGAAGGTACTTTGGAGGGAAGAAATCTTTTTTTAAATCAAGCCTCTTTTATCAATAGAAATGAAGTATTGATTTCTGAAAATATTCTCACTAAGGATACTTTGATGGTTAATACGGGAGAAATAAGTGCTAATAGAATTGAATTAGATCAAGGCACTTTAATGGGAACAGGTGTATTCGTATCTAATGAATTTTGGAATAAAGGAAAAATTAAACCTGGCTTAGAAGATAATATTATCGGCACATTAATCTTCAATTCAAACTTAATTAACGAAGGAAGTATTGAATTAGATTTAAAGAATAATAAAGAAGGCGATCTTATTATCGCCGATGAATTAACTTTAAAAGGACAATTAATTATTAACCCAATTTCAACTTTTTATTCCGCTAATACTTCTTATGAGTTAATAAAATTTGACAAAAAAAATGAGTCTGAATTTGAAGAAATCAATATCTCAAATACTAATTTTGGGAGATTGACTAATAAATTAAATTATGGGGATAAAATAATATCTTTTGACTTATTCAATCCTTCGTATGAAGTCATTGGTAATAATAAAAAATCTAAAGCCGTCGGAAGGTACATAGATTCTTTCTCTACAGAAACAAAAATAAATTTTCAGTCCATTCTTGACCAAATTAATTATATAGCTGAGGATGGACATGCATCAAAAAGTGTTGAAAGTATTGTTCTTTCGAATATTTACGAACCGTTTCTAGAAAGATTGGAGATAAATAGTGTAAATAATCATTCCGGTATTTTTATTAGTGAATCAAAATTTGAAATAAATGAATCTAATTTAAATTTCGAGTCAAATATAAGCAGGTTAGATATTAATTATTTTGGCATAAATGTCTCGCATTTAGATATTGAATCTGATTTATTTACTAAAGATATAAATCAATTTTCAGAATCATCGGCATACGAGGTCAAGGTCAACGTTCCATTTGAAATTTTAGACGTTTATTTTGGTTTTTACGACGAGGAAAAAAATACTAATAGCAAGGTTGAAAGATATATTAATTCAGTGCAATTCACTGGGCACCATCAAAGGTCTATTGATATAGAAAAGCAATTTCTAGTCTTAGAAAAAACTTTCAATTTAAATTTAGGGACTTTTAAAGCAGGAATTTCTCATTCTTCTATTAATATTTCTACAAATCCATTCTCAGAAAATCTTAATACAGTCCCTATTACTTACAAACTTAGTGATATAGAGATGAATTTAACTAACCCATATTTAGTATTTTCTAAGAATTTTAAATTTGGCAATAATGTGACTTCTTTAGGAGTTGAATTAAATGGAACGAGATATAGTTCAAGTAATTACTCTACAGAAGTTAATATTGACGAAGCAGATTCAAACTTATTTTTGCAAGATGAACTAGATTTAAACGAAGATATCTCTACGAATTTATTCATGTCTAATGTTTATAACAAATCAATTTATGGAAAAATAAGTTTTTTAAAGAAAGGGGAAAATGAATTTCTAAAACTTAATATCGGTTATCTTTTCTAACTTTTTATTACGTACTCGGAATCTAATTTCTTAATTTCTTTTCTTAGAAATAGAATGGCTAATAAATTCGGGACAGTAGCTATAGGTCCAATAACTGTTGCAATATCCCAAACAATCTTTGTATCGATGATGGCAGCAGTAAAGAAAGCTCCCACATATACAATTCTGTAATAAAGTATCCACCCTTCGCCAAAAAGATGAACAGTAGCTCTATCTCCGTAATAAGACCAAGCAATAGCAGTTGAAAAAGCAAATAGTAGTAAACCTATTGCAACTATATATTGACCAAATTCACCGAATACACTTCTTGTGAATGCTTTACCAGTTAAGTCAGCGCCTAGCAAAAGAGAATCACCAACAACAGCGATATCATTTGAAGTGAGCTTACCGTTTACTATTTCAATGGAACCATTAAATGGTTCTCCTGAATTATTGTAAATAACGTTTTCTGATACAGATCGATTATGCATGAGGGTAATCTCTGTATTTGATAATTGGCCCTCACTAACTTCTTCTGTGCCTGAGTAAACCAACGGCCCAGAGCACGAAAGAATATAGTCTTGCATGATCTTTATGTCTTCTTGTTTGACATCAGAATATGAGCCGTCCAGATAACACATTGAACTGGCTTCAAATCTATTCTCAAATTTTTCAGTCCATACGCCAGAAGATAAAATAACTAGACCGGTTATGGTGCATATAATTATGGTGTCAATGAAGGGTTCCAGGATTGAGACCATACCT
>MDSX01047264.1_pt1 | contig 19443 bp, 28 predicted proteins | sample 811141 | NCBI WGS metagenome assembly MDSX01 (sample SAMN05326642, study PRJNA326480) | marine metagenome | isolation source: seawater | place: Atlantic Ocean: South East | collected 2010 | reverse complement strand
TATTGCTTATAAGATTGATATAGGGACCCTTAACGTTATTGATGTAGATACTGTTGTATGTGAGTCCGCTAATAAGCAGGAGTTAACTGAAGATATATTAAAAGATTTAGTAAATCAAATGAATACAACAGGAGATGATTTGGCTATTGCGGGTATGATGTTACCTACTATAGATTATACAAAAAATTATCATTTACTGTGGGAACTTGCTAAACAGACTGAATATAAAATGTATCACTTTAATAGAAATAAGGATATACAATATTGGGTTGACAAGTCTAACTATGATGTTTTTGCACGCAAAAGTGCACAAGACATGATACTGTGGTTAGAGCAAGAAGAAAAACTTGATGCAGTTTCTTTTAGACATTTAGAACCTCTAGTAAGAAAAGAGATAAGTATACATAACAGAGATTTATATGTATTTAAAGTTGAAGTAAAACCAGAATACAGAAAATATTTAAAAATAAAATTAAATGAAGAAGATACTAAAACTAAAAATTAAAAGTGATGGTGGTAGTTTATATGATTCAGTTCAAATAAATGATCCAGTAATATTTTTATCAAGTTATCAATCAGATAAACCAGATATAAATGGTGTGACTTATCAAACTATAAAGTCAAAAGATCTGCAAGATAAAGTATTATATAGGTTTCCAAAGTTGGATTTACCTAGACAAAAAATGGATCTATTAAAAGATAAGTTTGATGTCAAGCTTACCAGGAACATTGATAAAGCAGATTACTTAATTGTATCTTACAAATATCAAAAAAGTATGAGTGATTACTCTTGGTATAGTCTATATAATGTAAAGAATGTTATTGAGGAAATGCCTTTTCATAAACAACATTTTACAACTGAGTGTTTTGATAGTATAATCAATGCATTAAGTACAGTAAATGATGATGATTATGTAGAGCTAAAGTTTCAACATTATTATAAATCATCTCTGCCTAATTTGGCTCATGATGGTAACTTTAATGAACTTATTACCAATTATTATTATATTAAGCCTGAGTTTGAGGAACAGTTTACAAATATTTCTACTTATAATAATCTTATATTGGATACTTTAGTTACAGACTTTACATATGAAGACTTACATATAATTGATAAAAAGGAGTATATTAGTACTCGGTCTATGATTAAGTCAGATGATAGAGAAAATAGGTCTTTAGCACTAGAGTTACTTGCTAACTGTAATTTAACAAAGTCATATGATTATGTATCTATGTTATTTTACTTTTATTATGATTATTTAAAGGACACCAGGAACTGGAACAATGTTAATGTAAAAACAATGAGAAAGTCTCTTGATGCTTTTGTCCCTAGAAATAATGCTTCTTATGGTGGATATTATGAACAGTATTTAAAAACATTAATTAGTAAAGATAAATTTACTGAGTTTGCTTTTACTGAAGTTGCACGTTATGCATTTCATAATGTTCTTAAAAAGTCTATGGCCTTATCTGATGATAGTGTATTTAAAATAAATTTAGATGCAATTAAAATCAATCCTAAGTACATAGATAATTTAAAGAAAAATAATAATTTTTTCATGTCAGAGATTGAAGAAGAATTAATAAAATTGTAAGGGTAATTATTGCCATAATTGTGGGGGCTCACGTTGAGTCCCCTCCTTACTTTAAGACTAACACATGGATGATACAAAACCAGATTATTTAAAATGGAATGAGAACGTAGTTAGAGTAGCAGCTACAGTAATAAAAAGACATAACAACATGCTTGAGACTAATGAAGGATGGGTAGATATAAATTATTGTTTGTATACACATCCTATTAAACCTGGAGATCAGGTATTAGCAAGAGCTAATTTTATAAAAAATTTATGATAGATAAAATAAAAGAAGATGAATTTTATGGAAAAGATTTTTCATTTAGTTATTCTTCACTTAATAGATTATTATTTTCACCGTCCCTGTTTTACAAGGACTATATATTGAAAGACAAAGAGATTAAAACTGACAAGTACTTAGTTGAAGGTAAGCTTGTTCATTGCCTAGTGTTTGAACCAGAGAACTTAAAAGAAAAGTTTAGTATTGTCCCCGGTAAAGCACCGTCTGACAACATTAGAAAAGTGCTTAAAAATTTAACTCTTTATACAGACTCAGATACTATTGAAGACATAGAAGATGATATCATACTTTCTACATTGAAAGAATTTAATCTTTATCAGTCTTTGAAATTAGATGAGGCTAGAGTTAAAAAGATTAAAGTGTCTGACTATGAGCCCTACTGGGAATTCTTATCTAACAGTAATGTAGATGTTATAAATCAGGATACATTGTTTGATTGCACAGCAAAAGCGGAAGTTATTAAAGCTAACAAAGACGTAATGGAGCTGTTTAGTAATACACAAACAGATTTTGATTTAGATCCTATACATACTTATGCAGAAGAATACTTGTCTTGTAAACTTAAAGATAAAACATATGGCCTAAAAGGCATAGTAGACTTTTATAAAATAGATGATAATGAAAAGCTAGTAACTGTTTGTGACCTTAAAACAACAAGCAAATCAATTTCTGATTTTAAAGAGACTGTAGAGTTTTATAAATATTGGTTACAGGCTGCTATTTATTGTAAACTAGTTTGGGAAAACTTGTCTGATGACCAAAAAGATTACAAAATTATTTATAAATTTGTTGTTATAGATAGTTATCAGCAAGTATACGTCTTTGACGTTAGTCCAGAGACATTGTCTTATTGGACACAAGGTTTACAGGAAGCATTGTCTATGGCAGACTTCCATTATCAAGAAAGAGAGTATAGCTTGCCTTATGAATTCTTAGTAAAAAAGGTTACATTATAGTATGGCAGGTGTTTACACACAATATTTTCAAAAAAGTAAAGTATTTTTATATCCTTTACTTAATCTAAAAAAAGGTATAGATTTTGTCCCGGAACAAACTTATGTTTGCTGGGACAATCTGTATCATATAAATGATAGAAAATTTATGTGTCTGTATAACGCTGAAATGAATATTGAGTTCTTAAATTTTCAAGAAAGATTTTTAACAACTCATCCATTAATAGAAGCTTATTTTAATTTAGGTGATAATAAACATGTTTATGTATTTAATATGAATGAATACAAACATGATTTTGATTCTTTTGTAGAAGGTAAGTACTCTAAATTTAGTATAGATACTAAAAGAACTATCAAAGATTTCTTTGGAGGTGTGGGTAATATAGCAGATTATGTAAAAAGTTTTCTTAAGCCAGATGAATTTCATGAAATATATGCTGAGGCATTAGGAGTGGAGTTAGAACTGATAGAAAATGTTTATGAATTATGTTCAAAACCAGACTTAGAAAAAGAAACAATAAATGAAAATGTGCCACAGGAAATAGAGTTATTTAAAAATAATTCTATATCTTTGGACAAATACTAAAATCAAATAACAAAATCAAATGGCAAATAGTTTAGGAAATAATATGATGCTTGTAAATTCTGTATTCAGAAATGCAAGATCCTTTAGTTTAATTCCAGTGAGCGTAGACTCACCATATGTAGAAGCAATGTTTGACCCCAGCTCAGGTATCTTAGCTGTTATTGGTAAAGAAAAGAAAGACTCTTTTCATATGTTACCACGTCTTAATGATGACGGTCAACCTATTAGACTTAAAGTTCCAAATCAACAAACAGGTAAGACTGTTAAAGAACATAGAGTTAATATAAATACATTTCAAGAGTATTATATCAATGACAAAGAAGATATAAAAACTTTTGTAGAATTATTTGCGGTAAATGCATCATCATTTAAATACACAGAATTTTTAGAAGTAGATTTGAATGAGACCAAGACCTCTAATATTATATTACCAGGACAGTAGTACGTCCAATTACTACTATTCTTAAAAAAAGAAGCTCATTGATTTGGGCTTTTTTTGGCTCTAATCTATTTATATGGCTAAATTAACAGATGAAGAAATAATGGATGTAAACATCCTATTTGCTATGACCAAGTGCATGGGTGAACTTGCACACGGGTTACAGTATATACATACGCAACAAGTCAAACAAAAGATCAAACATGTGATCAAAACAGTTGACTTATATGAAAGAGAGATAAATAAAAAGTTAGAGCGGGAAGGATCTCCTGAAGCAGTAGAAAGTATCTATGATAGTATTATGGATTTAATATTAGAAGCTAAAGTAGTTGCACTTAAAAACTATAAAGATGGAAACATTAATACAAATGAGAGAGAGAATAATGACTCTAGCTCTCAAGAAACATAAAACCGTAAAAGGTGCAGCTAAAGCTTTAGGTATTACTGATAGAACTTTACACACATTTAAAGATAAACTTAAAAAGAAAAAAGAATGAAGCATTGGGTAATGGACTATGAAACTTTATCTAATTGTTTCACCGGGGTTTTTGAACACTATAAGACTAATGAAACAAAAGTCTTTGTTGTTCATGACCTCCGTAATGATTTTGATGAATTTATAGTTTTCTTAAAAGAAAATGTTAGTAATAAAGAGTGGCATATATCATACAATGGATTAGCCTTTGATGGTCAAATTACTCAGTATATATTAGATAATTATTATTTATGGAAAGAACTACCAGCATGTCAAATTGCTAATATTCTTTATAAATATGCACAGTATTGTATAGACAAATCCAATAAGAAAGAGTTTATGGATTACCCGCAATGGAAGATGAAGATAGGTCAAATAGATTTATTTAAAATGCATCACTGGGATAATCCTGCCAAGCGTTCTAGTTTAAAGTGGATACAATACAGCATGGACTGGGATAATATTTTAGATATGCCAATCCATCATGAATCAGAGATTAATACTATAGAGGAAATAAACACAGTACTTGAGTATAATATAAATGATGTTAGATCCACAAAAGAAATATTTAATAGATCCACAGATTTAATTAAACTAAGGAAGGAGTTAACTAACACTTATAATATAAACCTGTATAGTGCTTCTGAGCCTCGTATAAGTAAAGAGCTGTTTGGTTACTATATGTCAGAGAAACTTAACATTCAAAAACGAGACCTTAAACAAATGAGGACTTACCGTAGTGTTATAAAATTTGAAGATATAATATTACCATACATCTCTTTTGCATCTCCAGAGTTTAACCAGCTTCTAAATAGATTTAAAGCTGTAGAGTTAGACCCTGATAACCTTAAAGGTGCATTTAAGTATTCAGTTACTTATAAGAATGTCAAAACAGACTTTGGTGTAGGTGGTGTACATGGTGCAAATAAGAATGGTGTTTATGAATCAGATGAAGATACAGTTATTATGTCTTCAGATGTTACATCTTTTTATCCTAATCTAGTTATTAGAAATGGTTGGGCACCTGGACATTTTCCAGCAAGTGAATTTTGTGATCAGTATGAATGGTTCTTTGAAGAACGTAAGAAGATACCTAAAAGTAATCCTATGAACTATGTTTATAAGATTATCTTGAACAGTACTTTTGGTCTTAGTAATGATAAGAACAGTTTCTTTTATGATCCAGAGTTAACTATGAGAATAACAATCAACGGCCAGTTAAGCTTGATGATGTTATATGAAATGATAATGGAAAGAATTCCTGAAGCTGTAGCAATTATACATAACACTGATGGTTTAGAAACAAGAATACCAAGAAAGTATATTGATGACTATTTAGGTATTTGCAAAGAATGGGAGTTGCTTACTAATTTACAGCTAGAACATGATGAATATCAAAAGCTTGTTATAGCCGGTTGTAATAACTATATTGGCCTTAATAATTATAAGCAAGTAGATATAACCACCTGGCGTGATATAAAAAGAAAGAATCCTCATTATAAGTTTAAAGTTTCAGGAGATAAATTTTATTTTGCACCAACAAAGATGAAAGGTAGATTTGATTTCTTTGGATTAGCTTTGCATAAGAATAAATCCAAATTAATTATACCTAAAGCAATATTTAATTACTTTATTCATGATAAAATGCCTCAAGATTATTTGTCAGAAAACAAAAATATCTTAGATTATTGTATAGGCGGTAAATCAAAAGGTGATTGGAAACAAGTTGCTAAATCTATTAAAGATTCAGAGTTAATTAGTGATGACTTACAAAAGATAAATAGATACTATATATCTAAAGCTGGCGTAAAGATTACTAAAGTCAACAAAACAGATGGTAGAGAGATACAACTTGAAGCTGGACGTTGGTTGCAAACTGTGTATAATAAGATGAAGATTGAGCCTAAGTGGGAAAGTTATGACATCAATAAGACTTATTATCTGGATGCTATTGAAAAAGAAATTGATACCATCCTTGATGTAAGTCGTAATCAGTTAACACTATTTTAATGGCAAAAACAAATATGACAAAGAGACCTCCAAAAGGATCAATTAGATTTAGTATTACATTATCAGAAGAACAAAAGGTTGCAAAAGAGCAAATGCTCAAACATCCTTTTAGTTTTGTACATGGCAATGCAGGTAGTGGTAAAACACTACTTGCTGTCCAAGTTGCATTAGATCAATTTTTTAAGAGACAGTATAATAAAATCATTATCACAAGGCCAACAGTGGCAACAGAAGATAATGGTTTTTTACCTGGTTCTGAAAAAGAAAAGATGGAGCCCTGGTTAGTTCCTATTAAATCTAATATGCGTAAGGTCTATAATAAACCTGAGCTTTTAGAGAAGCTTGAAGCTGAAGAACAAATAGAATTGGTTTCTTTGTCTCATTTTAGAGGAAGAACGTTTGACAATTCTGTTGTAATAGTAGATGAGTTTCAGAACTTAACAAGGTCTCAGTTTTCTATGGCTTTAAGTAGATTAGGAAAAGATTCCATGATGATATTTTGTGGTGATAATCAACAAATAGATTTAAAGGATAAAAATTACTCTGCTATCAATGAAGTTGCAAAGATTGTAAGCTCAAAGCATGTATATAAAGTGGTATTAGAAGATAACCACAGACATGAATCATTAACAGAAGTATTAGAATTACTTATTAATAACTAACATATGGATTATTTTGAATTAGAATGTGCAGTTGAAAGCTGGGCAGAAGAAAAAGGGATCTTTGACAAAGCCACACCAATGGCCCAAGCGTTGAAGACATTGGAAGAAACAACTGAGCTCTGCACAGCTATCAATGCTGATGACCGTGAAGAGATTGTTGATGCTATGGGTGATATTATGGTCACTTTGATTATCCAGGCTAAGATGCAAAATGTATCTTTAGAGTATTGCCTTAAAGCAGCTTATGACGTTATCTCAAAACGTACAGGTAAGATGGTCAATGGTCAATTTGTTAAAGACAATTGATTAAAGAACAGAAGACAAAAACTTTAATTACCAAAGACAATAATAATAGTGCAAATTGCATAGCCCCAAATCTCATCTACGGATGTTTTGGTGGCTGTGTAAACACTTATTGTTATATGTCACGTTACAACGGTACTAGAGTTTTTGTTAATACAAATGTTGATCAGATATTTCAATCTGTTGTAGAGTGGGAAAAAGATTACATCAAAGTCCCAGATCAACAAGACCCTATATATACTATGGTAGATGTTGCATGTAATACAGACTTAGTATTAATGCAAAAGCATATGCCAGAACCTTTGATTGATTATCTAAAACGTTATGATAATCATTCACAACTTAACAGTACAATGGCCACTAAGTATCCAGGATTGTTAAAGTTAGATGTAAATCACTTTAATAAACCACCACGGGTACGCGTTAGTCTTATGCCTCAGAAGTATTCTGATATACTTGAACCAAAGATGTCAAGTATTTTGAGCCGTATACATGACATAGACAGGCTTAAAGCTTTAGGTTGGGAAGTACATTTAAATTATAGTCCTCTAGTCTTTTATCCTGGTTGGGTGGAAGAGTATGATAACCTATTTCAACAGGTTAAGGACATAGCCGGAGAAAATAAGTGTGAAGTTATTGCATTAACTAATCATCCAAATCAAATGGCTAAAACAACACCAGAAGCTCAAGAACTTATGAGACGTTCTTATGAAGTCAAGAACAAGTCAGGAGTTATGAGATATCCTTTAGAACATAAAACAAGATTATTAGGTTACTTTAAAGAGACCTATTCTAAATATTTTGATTTAAATACAATCAGATATATCTTTTAATTTGTTTTCTAAAGCAATATTTATTATATTTACACTTTATAAATTTAAATATGCCAAAGTTAATTAAAGAGTCTACAAGACACTATTTGGAGAATGCTCCACTGCCGTCCCATGGGGATACATACACTGTAATCTCACATAAGGACATTATAGAAAACACACTTAACATGTTGAATGCCAGTGGTTTCAATGTAAAGAGTGAACTTTACAGAGCTAGTGTTAATGCTAGTGTTGCACAAGGTATCTATTACATAGAGCCTTCTGTACATATGAGTGATCAGATTAAATCTGAGACAGAATTAGGAATGATGTTTGGATGGACAAACTCCTATAATAAAACTATCCGCTTCCAATGTGCTATTGGTGGATATGTTATGGTTTGTAATAACGGAATGGTTTCCGGGGACATGATGAATTTTGCAAGAAAGCATACAGGTTCTGCAGACTACGAAGTTAAAATGCAAATATCAAATCAAATTAAGAATGCTGAAAAATACTATCAAAAGATATTAGATGACAGAGATTCTTTAAGACAAGTAGTATTAAGCAATAAAGAGCAAGCAGAGTTATTAGGAAGACTATATGTAGATAAAGAGATACTTGATGTTTCTCAGATAACTACTGTTAAATCAGAGATGAAGGACCCTTCTTATGACTATAATTGTGATGCAGATAATGCATGGGCTTTTTATAATCATGTAACGCATGCTCTTAAAAAGTCTCACCCAAGATCTTGGTTAAGTGATACACAAAAGTTTCATGATTTCATGGTTGTTGATGTATTAGGTAAGATGGGTATTAAACAACAAGACACTGTACAACCTATAGACCCTGGTCAATTTGGTTTGTTTGATGTTGCTAAAGAAGAAGAGATAGAAGTAAAAGTAGAAGATTATTCTTTTACTTTATAAGTATGCAATATACAATACTATATCTCATATTAGGAGTCTTATTAATAGCGTTTGCTATAAATAGCTCTGATAATTAGAGAGGAACCAATGCTGCCGGTTTTTGTAATTTCCGGCAGCCCTCTCACTTAAAACTTAAATTATGAAAAATAAATTTAATTGGATGGCTGTTGCCACCTGGTCAGTTATATTAAGTATTTCCTTGTTATTATTAAATTTTTTATATAAGCTTGCACTATGACAGAGCAAGAACTCCATGTACTATTGGAAGTACAGTATCTAAAAGGAAGACTAGATGAACTAGAATACAAGGCAAAGCCCAATGTATACGGTTTACATAAGTCACGTAAGCTTGATCAGCGTATTGAGAAGTATTATAGTAAACTTAAAAAAACTTCAGAGCTTGCATATCATTTACATTTAATAGAAAAAGCCAATGTTAGACAAAGTAAAAATAAACATATTAAAGATGAATAAAAAAATAGAACCGTTTGGTCACCCGTTTAGTGACACACAAGAAGACACTGTAGATCCCGTGGCACTTTGTGAAAAGTTATATCCTGAGACAACAAAAGAGTTTAAAGATATACAGCAGGACCAGTATGCATTATTTTGTATGAAGCAATTAGATTACGGACCACAAAATATTACTCTTGGTAAAGATACAGAGTTAAAAGAAAACCGTAAGTTGAGTTTACTTGGTATATGGTTTCGTAGCAATGACAAAATACAAAGAATACTGAATCTTGTACAGTCAGATCGTAATCCTAAAAATGAAAGTCTAGAAGACTCGTGGATAGATCTATCTAATTATTCTATTATATCAATGCTTATTAATCGTAATAAGTGGGGTAAGTAGTATTACCACTTTACTTTGTCTGCCCAATAAGCTGCAGACATTTTACCTTTCTTAATGTTCTTGCCGTGTCTTGCCTTAAAGCTTTTACGTTTGGCTTTCATTTTAGCTGATTCACCTGCTTTAGGCTTTCCTGCAGTCTTTGCACCTTTTTGACCAAAGCGGATAGTCTTAACCTTATCACCTTCTTTGGCAACAACAATATGAGATTTCTTAGGATGAGAAGGGGTTCTCTTAGGTTTATTAAACCCAGAGACCCCTGCTCTTGCTAATCTACTATCTTTTTTCTTTGTCATTATTAATCTCTACCTACTGGACTCATTGTACCTTCAGTTGCTGCTTCACATGAAGAACTTACAACTGTCATACTACCACCTGTTATGAATGCTTTAGGACAAGGTAGTGCATTTGATATTTCGTTTACAGTTGCAACAATATATTCTTGATCAGCTAAGTTAGCAGCATAATAAGTATATGTTACAGCGAACTTACTTTCTGCATTAGCATATACTTGTTCCTGAAAGTTAATTAATTGAATTTTATTATTGCTAGGTGTATCACTTGCTGATAAACCAGTTTCAAATCTATAAAAGTTTGTACCAGCTGCGCCTAAAATTTGTAAAGTATAGGTTATAGCATAATTCCTTGTTTCTCCACTAGTGTTTCTAAAACCAAATTGTGTACCTGATGCAGTTGTAATTGGACTGGCAACACCAGGAAGCCTACCTTGAATTGGAAGATTTTCATCAAAGGTCATACCCCAAGTACAATTTGTTGTACCACCGCCTAAACCACTAATATCTAATTCATATGTTATAGTCTCTCTCGTGATTGCTTGCCCTTTATTATTATAAGCTACATCTTCAACAGCAAAAGAATCTCCGTTAACTAATTTTTTGGTTGAACTACTTTCTGTAAGAGATACTTCTTCCATTCCAATAGCTCCATCAGCATCTTCTAGAAGACCACCTCCACCAATAAAAGTACGTAAATAATCCCACCGAATTGCATCATTAGTTTCATCTGTTGTTATACTAATCTGACGACCTCCTTTATATGCAACAGTATCTGCTGGTCCATCAGCTACTACATCATCCTGAGCTGGTATAGTACTACCTGTTGCGTTATCTACTTTAATTGTTTTGAATGCTTCTGTTACACCACTTGGTCCTGGAGTTGGTAAAGTAAGTTCTAAAAAAGTTACTTCTGTAGGGTGTCCTTGATCATCTTGTGTAATAGAATCTACTACTTTAAAAGTATCTCCAAATGCTGGAGATAACTGGTTAGTTTGATCTATTCTTTCTGTATCATCATGATCAACACTAAGTATATAGTTACCTGAATTATCTGTTAGTCTTGTGGTAATTTTATCATCACCTACAAACTGAACTTCTGCTCCATTTAATACTGGACCTAATGCTGTACCATCTTTAACTGTCCAACTAGACATAATACCTAAAGTAGTTAAGTCTTTTAAATCACCTGCACCATCTATATATTGAGTATCATTTCCTGCCCAAGTAAGTGATATTGCTGGTGTAGTAGTTGGATCTGCTATTGCTACATCTAAAGCATCACCTGCAGTTGTAGCTTCAACTAAAGTTACTGTTCCTGCATTACCTCCTGGGATTGTTGCCCAAGCTCCGTCTTGTCTTAAAAATTGTCCTGCAGTTCCTCCGTTTAGATTTAATTCTATTATTCCATTATCTGTTATAGGAGAATTTCCAACTTGGAAAGCTGCAATATCTGTACTTAAACCAACACTAGTTACAGTCCCAGCGTTTCCTCCTGGAATTGCAGACCATACATTATCTTTACTTAAGAATTTACCTGAAGTATCTGTGCCGTCTACTGCTGATAATTCTGCTGTTACAACAACATCTCCATCTGCAGCACCTGTTGGTGTCATATCAATGTATGAACCATTTTGTGTATCTACTGTTTCAACTATATTTGCTGGTACACTTGGAATACCATAAACAGCACCGTCTATGCTTATAGAAGTTAAATCTTCTGTAGGACTACCTGGATTACCTATTACAATAGAACCACCTGATCCTTCAACCCATGGTACATTAACAACTAGTTGTGATGCATCATTAAATTGAACTCCATACGTTCTTAAAGGTTCAGCACTTACTGGAACAGCATCTTCTACTTGAACAGTATCATCCCAAAGTTTACCCGTTCCGGTAACAGTAGATGTCATTACTGGAGAACCTAATCCTGTAAGAGATAATGTATATATTACATCTTCATTTTCAATAATATGTCCAGCTGCATCATATTTATGAGTTCTGACATGAAACGAATCACCATTATTTAAGTCTATTTCTTCATTTGTCCCAAGAACTAATTGTTCTGCATGTTTTATTTCTAATTCACTACCATTAGAGCTTGGTTTAATCCAATCATCTCCTGTAACTTTAAATACACTATCTTGAACACCATCTTTTACCAATCCAATAAGTCCAAAAGGATCTGTTCCTGAATCAAATGGGACAACCTTATAATCAGAGCCACCAATATTGTCATCAACATATTTAATTACAGCTAAAGTTGTAGGGATAGCATAATCAAATGGTTCTGACGCTAATCCTTCTACTGAGTTAGTAATAAGACTAATTTTCTCATTATCCATTATTAATTGTCTATTGACAATAATGTCTTTAGTCATCAAGCTTTCCTTAAATGTACTCCATACAAGGTCAGTTGCACTCCAACCAAATGTTTTTAGACCATTTACTGTTCCAACTGAAAAGCCAGCATCAACATCTGCTCCTTGAGTATTAAGCTCAATAATATTATCTGCTATTTCTACTATAGTAGATTCAACAATAGTTTGTGTACCGCGTACTAATAGGTTACCAACAATTTCAGTATTACCTCTTACTAACAAGTTTGCATTTACTATACCTAATTCTGCATCAGCCGATTGGCTAAACACTGAATCAATAATAGTTTGTACATTACAATTAGCAGGATCTGTTGTTGAAAATACAGGTAACGTATGTTCTGTACCTGTACCACTTACTAAGCCTGATATAATATTACACTTTAAATCATCATACCGAATAGCATGAGGAGTCATTTTAGGTGAATATAATGGATTACCTACACTACTTGGTTTTGTTCTACCAAACTCAAAATAGTCTCTTTTTAATTTAAGTTCTTTTTTATCTTCTTTTCTATCTAAAAGATTTAAGACTTCTTGTATAAAGTTCATAATGATCTATTTTTATTTTTATCTTTTTTTACCTTTGTGAAGGCCATGCTTAGCATGCTGTTTGCCTTTTTTGGTAGCTGCTCTTTTCTTTTTATTTGCTGCTGCTAATTTAGCTTTACCTTTTTTAGTACTTTTTAATTTAGCAATAGTTTTTTTTGGTGCATAAACTTCTCCTGTTTCAGAACTCTTTTTACCTGAAGCAGTAGTCCACTTTTGCTTTGTCCATCTGGTTAGACTTTTTTGTTGTTTAGTTTTTGCCATCACATAATGTTACATTAATAGCTATTAGTTCTTTTTCTAATGCTACTATTTTATCTTCACACTCATTTATTAGTTTTATCTTTTTTTCCAGTCTAGCTTCTATAACTACAATATCATCAGATAATTGTGCTATTTGACTATATGCAATACCCATAGTAAATATTATACCTATGATCCATATTATATTACCAATATTTAGTGTAAGATCTTTCATTACTTTTTAGTCTTATAACCTCCACCATTAGCTTTGTAACGCTTAGCAAGCATTTGAGCTTTACGTGCAGACCATTGTCCTGCCGCTCCACCTTTACTACCTGCTTTAATTCTATTAAACAAAGCTTTTCTCATTCCAGGCTTTGTATAATTCCCAGATGAGTTGACTGTACTTTTCTTTTTAGTTGTTGTTTTTTTTCTTTTAAGTGCCATATCTTACATTTGATTTAAATCCTCTAGAGATTTTATCCTTGCTTCTACTTCTGAATTAATGTATTCTTTTAATTCTTTTAAAGAAACTAAATTTGTTTTCATCTCAGGCTTAGGCTTCAGTATTTCTTTTGAAGTCTTATATCTACCAATAGGTAGTACATCTGTGTCAACAGGCTTTACTTTTTTATTTCTTGATATTAATCCTAATATGTCTTGTAATAAATTCATCACTTAATCTTTTTATTTTTTATTGTTTATGCCCACAGCCACTGATTACCATCATAAAATACTGGTACCTTTAAATTTCCACCACCAACAGCAGGCTGATAATAAGTAGGTGCTACAGAATCAGTTATATAAGCTCTTGCCCCTTCAGGTGCTAAAGGAAATACTGGTAAATTAGCTAACTGGTATGACTCTAACACTACAATACCTCTTAAATGCGTTTCTTTAATAGAAGTATTACCTAAAACAACAGTGTTGTCTCCTTTACCTACCGCACTAGCACCTATAACTACTTCATTTATACTATCATTGGCAATCGGAGAGGCATTATATCCTATAAAAATAGAATCTTCTGCTACTCCACCAAATTGACTACCGTTTCCTATTTTTACACCAGACTTAGTTCCTATCATTACAGTGTGGAACCCTTCACAGTATCTTCCAACGTCATGTCCTATCCCAACAACTTCTCTAGAAAGAGCATTGCCATATCCATTATTACCTATTACACAACTATAATTACCATTATTATTTGATAAAGATAGAAAACCTATTGCAATATTCTCATTACCAACTACGTTTGACTGCATTGCCGAATGACCAATTGCAGTATTTTTTGTACCTGTTGTGTTAACTTTTAAAGATTGAGAACCAATTGCAGTGTTTGAATTATTTTCATTGTCTTGAAGAGATAAAGCACCAATAGCAGTATTGCCATAGCCTACTTGATTTTTTTCTAAAGCCTTATATCCTACAGCAGCATTTGTATGCCCATCTGTAGTAGATTTCATAGATAGATATCCGAAAGCTGAATTACTTGATGAAGTAGAATTTGCTTTTCCTGCTTCATATCCAAAAAAGGTTGAGGAATTTCCAGTTATTTGAGAAACTCTACCATGTATTTCTAAAGCAGCAGTATCATCTGAAGACATTTGATTAACACCTATCACTACAGATCTAGCGGTAGGAAACTGACTATTCCAATTGACGTTATAGATATCTGAATTAGCTATTGTTGATACTGGAACAAAAGCTCCATTTCCATTATTGACGTCTGGAAAATTTATTAAATTACCTTCTCCATTTATATATTGGTCTACACTACCTACAACATCAATATCAATAGATGGGTTAATAGTAGCATCATTTCCTATAGTTACTGCAAAAGCGTCACCCGCATGAGTTGCTGCAACAGAAGTAACTGAACCTCCACCATTACCTCCATCAGCATCAATAGTAAATGTATTACTACCATTGTCTGTTAATGTGATACCTGAACCAGCTTGCATTGACACTACGTCATTAGTTGCATCTGAACCAGTTAGTGCAAAATTAATATTTCCTGCAGCACCTGCAGATCCAAAGTCATATGTAATACTACTACCAGTACCATCTTCACCAGGTTCTCCCTGTATACCTTGTTCACCTTGAATTCCTTGTTCACCTTGAATACCCTGATCTCCTTGTTGTCCTGGTTCTCCTTGGATACCTTGGTCCCCTTTAGCACCATCTTCACCATCTTCACCATCAGTTCCGTCAGTTCCGTCAGCACCGTCTTGACCAGGATCACCTTTAGGTCCTTGCGGGCCTTCACTTCCACCACCAGTACAAGTAATTTTTATTTCCTCATTTGCATCATCTATAATAATACCATCACCTGATACTAATGATTTAAATCTTAATGATTCTCCAACCTTATCTTTATAAACACCAACTCCGCTTCCTATATTCTCTGCTGTATTAGGTTCACCGTCAGTAGAAAAAACTAATTCATTAAGATTAGTCTCAATAAGGATGTTATTACCTGTGGTAGTTAATGCTCTATAAGTAACTTCACAAGGATTGCTTGTTTGTTGTTTAAAAACAAAATGTGGTTTTTTATTTCCGTTATTTGTAAGATTTATATGAGTACATGCTTCCCCTCCACCAGGAGTACCTTTAATTAAATCTTTAACTTTTATTAGCTTTACAGACTTATAAGGGATTGGAGATGCTACACCTAACATATCAGGTTTCTCATGTATTCCAAGAACAACCAAGTCTTCGGGTTTAGCAGCCTTAACTATTTTCTTTCTTTTAAAGAGACTTAATATGTCAGTTAGTATGTTCATCTTTTATTTTTTAGTTTTTTTTGGGCCACTATATACTTCACTACCCAATTTCATTGCCTTAACTAATTTATCAGACATGTCTATACCACCTCCGTAAGTCATTTTAGATAATAATTTTTCACCACCAGCTTTCATGTATCCCATTTTGTTGCGTACATCTTTTGATAATTCAGGTAATCCTTTATTATCAAATGGTATTGCTTTTAGCTCAGCACCTGCTTTGTATTGTTTTTTACCGTATCCCATTTTAATAGTCTAATGTTAATGTTGTTATTAATAAAAACACTTTTATAGTAGTGTAATCATATTTCTCATCAGGTCTCATTATCTCCCAGCCTAAAGCTAGTCTATCATGTGGCCAATGAAATGCAATTTCTAATGTCCAATCACCCATTATTTTCTGTCTTGTGCACTTGTCCCATAGTAATAAGCAAAGATGTTACTAATAACAACACCTTCTACCATCCCCATAAGATGTACAAATAAATCATTTTCTAATACAGTTGGTTCATACACCACTGCATATATAATAAATACAAAAGAGAATAGACCAACTAAACCAGTGGCAAGCATCATAAAGTCTTTGCTACCTGTTTTTTTAACTTCTATCTCTCTATTTCTTGCTGAATCTCTATCTTGAACTTCTAGTTCATACATAGATCTAACTTGTTCTAAAGCAACTGCTTTGTCTTCTGGTGCAATTGTCTCATCTTTCTCAATAAGATTTTTTACAATACCCAGAACACCTGCATCAGGAAGTAAATCTCCTGCCACACCCAATATACTAGGAGCAATTTTAGCTAAAAACTTTCCTACTTTAGTTTCTTTAAACTTCTTTTTAGGTTTATCACTCATTATTTTTTTGTTTTGTTTTTGCTACCGGCTGGTCTACCCTTACGCTTTTTACCTGCAGCTGCACTTACAATATCTTTTGATTGTATTGCTGCTTCTTTAAGCTCTTGACCTACATCAGAGATTTCTTCTGATACTCTTTTAGCTCTACGTTTAGTTTCTTTAACAACAGCTATAGCCTTCTCGTCTACAGTTGTTTTAGACCATACCCAGTCCCATCCTTTTTTTAATGAGAAATTCCAGATTGCACTTAATATTTTTGTGATCATAATTTTATTAATTAGTTTATAGTATAATATACAAAAAGTTTGAATCTTTTCAAAATCATATAGTTATAGGTTTTTCAACCTCTCGTTTTCTTTTTCTAAAAATTCAACCTTAACTCTTAGTGCATGTACCTCTGCTGTTAAAGCAAGCACCTGTTGTCTCATGTCGTCTTTCTCATTTGCACTCTTTGCAAGTAGGGACTCCATGTTCCGCACTCTTGCTTTTAAATCATCTCTATATTGCATTCCATCACTGTTTACCTTGTCAAACTTTTGTTCCTCCATTTTGGCTTTATATCTTTGAGATATAAATTGCCAAATCCCAGTAGATCCAGCAACGGTGATAATGGTTATGATTATCTCTGTTAGCTCCATGTATAATATATTTTATAAACAAAAAGAATAGCAGATACAAAATATGTATCTTTGTACACTATCTATATATAATATACAAAATACAAGTGAGATTTTGAAACTTTAAATCTTTAATCTTTAAATTTTAAATATGAAACCAAATAAATTAACTTTTAGCTATACTACCCTTTGGTAGATTCTTCAATTTTTTGTAAATTGAATATACATAAAACAGCTATGATGTCAGATACTCAATTGACGTTATAGCTATTTTTTTCTCAAACTAAATTAAATATTAATATATGAACAAAGACATCTTCAAACCAAGAGTGAATATACTACCTTATGAGTATCCACAATTATTAGCTTACAAAGACGCTATCAGACATTCTTACTGGATAGATACAGAATTTAATTTTACAGAAGACATACAAGACTTTAAGGTAACTATATCTAAAGAAGAAAAAGATGTAATTAAAAAAACAATGCTTGCTATTGCACAAATAGAAGTAAATGTAAAAACTTTTTGGGGTGACCTTTACAAGCGCATGCCTATCACAGAAGTAGGTGATGTAGGCTTTACTTTTGCTGAGTCAGAAGTAAGACATAAAGATGCCTACGCCAGGTTGCTTAGAATACTAGGATTAGAAAAAGAGTTTCAATCAGTGGTTGAAGTTCCTGCAATAGAAGGTAGACTTAAGTACTTAAAAAAGTACCTAGATGGTACACGTTCTAGAGACAATAAAATGTATACTAAGTCTGTGCTATTGTTCTCTCTATTTATAGAGCACGTAAGTCTGTTTAGTCAGTTTTTAATTATGATGAGTTTTAACAAAGAAAAGAACGTACTTAAAGGTATATCTAATGTTGTTGAGGCTACTAGTAAAGAAGAAGAAATACATGGTAACTTTGGTGCTGAGATTATTAACATAATCAAAAGAGAAAATCCAGAGTGGTTTGATCAAGAGTTTGAAGATCTAATTGACTCAGCATGTAGAAAAGCATATAGAGCAGAGTGTGGTATACTTGATTGGATCTTTGAGAAAGGAGAGCTTAACTTTTTACCACAGAATACAATACAACATTTTATAAAAAACAGATTCAACAATTCTTTAGATAAGATAGGTATGAAGCCTATATTTGAGGTAGATGAAGAACTATTAAAATCAGTAGAATGGTTTGACATAGAGATAACAGGTACCAAAGAAGGAGATTTCTTTTACAAGAAAAGTGTTGACTATAATAAGAAAAGCAAGAGCATCACAGAAGATGATCTATTTTAATAATTACATAATGAATTCAGAACAAACAACAGGTAATACCCAACTAAATACAGAAAGAGGAAACTTTAATCAAAGAGTTTCTAAATTTATGATGTTGGGTAAATCTAAAAAAGTCCAGTGGGACAACAAGAGAAGAAACAGAACAATTTAAACAAACCAACATGGAATACAATAAATACTATTGGCTTAATGAAGATAGCCGTACATTTTTATCAAGGGGATATATATCAGAATCTCCTGAGCAAAGAATAAAAGACATAGCAATTAAAGCTGAAAAGTACTTAAACATAAAAGGCTTTGCTGAGAAGTTTGAAGATTATATGGCAAAAGGATTTTATTCTTTGTCTACTCCCGTATGGATAAACTTTGGTAAACAAAAAGGTTTACCCATAAGTTGTTACGGATCTAACGTTGATGATAACTTAGATAGTATTTTAAATGCAGGACGTGAAATTGGAATGATGAGTAAATATGGGGGAGGTACAAGTGCTTTTATTGGCAACATTAGAGCAAGAGGAACTGAAATATCTACAGGT
>MDSX01026316.1_pt1 | contig 19452 bp, 24 predicted proteins | sample 811141 | NCBI WGS metagenome assembly MDSX01 (sample SAMN05326642, study PRJNA326480) | marine metagenome | isolation source: seawater | place: Atlantic Ocean: South East | collected 2010 | reverse complement strand
CAATAGCAAAAGTCCATCTAATAACAGTAGGATTCATATTTTCAAAATCACTTTCTTCAATTCTGGAAGGATGTCCCATTATAAAAAAATATAAAATTTTTTGTTTAAGTATTTTTAAAATTCATTTACCACCGTGGGTTTTATTACGACACGTAATTTTACAAATAGATCTACTAACAGCACCAGAGCCTTTTCCCTTAGTTTTTGAATGTTCCATTTGTCCTTTCACAAAATAGTGGTCTCCTTCATTTTTGCGTTTTTCAGCCTTTTTCTCCATTTCAGCTTGCTTTATACGCATACCACGCGAGGTATTCTTTCCATATTTTTTAAATGTTTCTTTCTTCTTATTTTTGCCCTTGGCACGTTGTCCGTTTGGTCGATTACTTGACTTTCCCATATTAATAGTTTATAGTATATTCCTAAAATATTAATTGTTTATTCAATTTTCTCATTACTCTTACATCCAGCATCTTGTAAATGTTGTTGAACTTCTTTTACCAAGTCACTTGTAGAAGTAACATAAAAATCAGGCAAGATAGCGTGTACTACAGCTTTTAACGAACCTATCGCAAAAATGTATGCCATTTGGAGGGAGAATTTAGCGTGTGTCTGATAATCCATACAGACTGTCTTGGGATGTTTGAAACAACGGTCCATCTATATATTGTATAAAAAAATTTTATATGATATATTTTAATTTATATTAAACTTCAGCTGCTGTTTCGTGAGAGTTTGTATTATTATTATTATTATCGGGATTTAGATAAAGTACTAAACCTGAAATATCACTTCCACCTAAAATAGTAGCCTCTGTTCCATTATATGATGTATTAATTAATTTTCGAATATCAATTATCCACTCATTAAGAGTATATGTAGATTCCTTGTAGAAATGCAAACCGCAAACATAATTAAAGTGGTCCTCTCCTAATTTTTTTCGACATATATCGTTCCATATTGATTTGGTTCCTTTGATATTTTGAGATGGGACACCAAGAATAGCTTCTGTTTTTTGTTCATCACTAAGTTCTAGGTTTTCCAGATAATCTAGATATAAATTAGCATTTTCAAGATTTAACCCTGAACGATGAGTAGTAGGTGCGATTGGTATATGTTGTGGCTCATTTTGTATTGGGTCAAAATCAATAATACTATTATTGTCCTCATTATTGTCCTCTTCAATATCTTGAGATTGAATTTCTTGTTCATCTTCCTCTCCACCTTCCTCTCCACCTTCTTGTTCTTCATCTTGATCTTGATGCGATTGTACGTCTTCCTCATCATCTTCCTCATCATCTTCCTCATCATCTTCCTCATCATCTTCTACTCCACCAGCTGTAGTAGTGGTAAAATCGTCATCAAAATCACTATCAATATGAACTACTTCTGTTTGAATATCTTGTTCATCTTCACTTTCTTCTTCAGATTCAGATAGTAGAGCATTATTGTATTCCTCTAGAGCTGCTTCCGCGTTATTAAGATTTTGTTGATAAGTAAGGTCACCGTTCCATCTAGCTGCTTCTATATTTTGATAATTGAGAAGCCAATCTTTCTTAAATCTGGACTCTGATTTAATTTCGCTTCTAATTTGCTGTTCGGCCCATTTACCTGCTTCGGAAATTAAGCTGTTAAGTCTGGTTAAATCACAATCTATTTTTTTCTGAAGATTGTATTCAATAAATTTGGTAAGAGCTTTTTCATTCCAAGTCATTTCAATGTAATGATAATTAACTTCTCCATTTCTAGGAGTAGGTAAGAACGACATATGTCTTCCTCCGTTTCTGATATCTTGAGTAAGTGTTCTTAATAGTCTTTTTAAAATTAATGAACCCATAGGATATCTATCATACCCTGTTCCTGAAGTTCTAGTTCCTTTCATATAATAGGTGCCTATATGAGTAGAATAGGTTTGAATTTTTCTTTGATATTGATTATTATTTAATGCCCCGTATTTTCCATTTTCTTGATTCCAAGCATGCCACTTTGTTTGTGTTCCACTTTTTTTACAAAAGATAGCTTTGATATTATTTTCATTTTGCCTAACTTCCATTACTACCTCATATTTATCATGAGGATGGTCTACATTTTCTAAAGGAGATGGAACCGCGACAATATCAATAGGTTGTGTATTTCCCACTTGAAACTTTAATCTAGACACTTCTTGATAATCCTCATTACCTTTCATCAATGCAGATGAGTATTTATCAACTAGAGTTCTTTGTATTTTTTTTTTAATATCATCAAATGTTCCAGTAAATATATTTGGTAATAGTTGTTCTAGAGTAATTGTGCTACCAGTTTCATATAAATGATTTTCTAGGTAATATTCTTGGGTTACTGTTACACAGGATGGACTGTGTCTGTTTTCTTCAGCCATTGCTTCAAAATCAAAAGTACACTCTTCATATGCGTAGGTTCCATCAAATTTTTTATACCTAGTTAAGATTCTAACAATAGCGCAACATGCCTTAAACGCATCAATTAAACCTTTACCGTGTTCTGACCATTCGTTATCGTCTGAATGTCTGGTTGGATTAAAATGAGTGGCGTTGAATGGATTAAGGTTTCCCTCTCGGTCAATTCCTTCAAATCCATTTACTATATTATCCGATAGAGCAAATGAGCGAATTGTATTAGTAGTAGCAGTTTGCGTTATAATAACGATAGCTTTTGCTACTTTATTCATAATATTTTTTAAAGATTCATCACAAATATCACCAATAATATCTGGGAGTTTTCTTCCACTAGACCTAGAGGTCTGAAGACTTCCGGCAAAGGTTTCTGGACCACATTCGCCAACAGTAGTGTTTGATTGAGGTTGAGATTGAGTATTCATTTTATGTTCGATTAGTTCGGGGGGTATTATATCTTATTTTCTCTAAGATATAATACATTTCAATTTTATATATAAGATTCTAGAATTTTACTAAATTCTAAAGACATAGTATGTATTTAACATTAACTTGGGTTTTGTAATAATTCATTTTCATAATTTTGATCTTGAGCTTGATTTTCTATAATTGAAATTACTTTTTTAAGAGAAAGAAATAAAGATAAACAATCCCAAGACGCATTATGAACATTTACATCACTTCTAGGAATTATATCAAATGCTTTATAAAGTGTTCCACTGCTATATTCTTTTGTATTCACTAATTTTGAAAAGAATGGCTGTATATCAAAAAATCGTTTTTCCCACCTGTAAAATCTAGATTTTCTGTTAATACTATTTAATTTTAAATTTTCTTTAATAACATGATAGTCATTGCCCATTGAGTATAAATTATATTTCTCTCCATTTTTATTTTTACAAAACATATAGAAAAGTTTCATAGCTAATTTAAAAGGTTTCCCTTCTTTATATAACGTTTCCTGATTTATTCCGGTTAAATTTGTAAAATATTTACTTAACCTTGGGTTTATATGGGGAAGAACGTATAAATTAAGTTTTTTAGTGATAGCTATAGTATTACCTTTTTTTTTAACTCGAATAGCAGATATTTGCACTAATTCACGGAATTCATTTTCTCCACTCCATTCTCTTTCTTGAGAACCTTCCCAGGCAGTAAATTCAGTATCATAAATAATGAAAGTATCAGGTAATTTATCAAAGAATTTATTGTTATTCATTTAAATATTACTTATATTATAATATATAATGCAAGTAAGTGATTGCGAACGTATAGGAGGCAAGGGATTGTTTTCTTTAAAATTTGTACCGAAAGGCGATATCGTGTTTATTTTAACAGGACCTATTAAACATACACCGTGTAAATATTCAATTGAAATAGGTGAAAACCAACATATTTTAGATGATGAAGGAGTATTTATGAATCATTCATTTGATCCAAGTTGTAAGATAGATGGTAAGAATGTGGTAGCAGTAAAAAATATTTTAATAGGAGACGAGTTATGCTTTAATTATAATGAAAGCGAAACACATATGGCTTGTCCGTTTGAAGTAAATGGGGTAGAAGTTAAAGGGAAGTGTTAGAATATGCTAGTTTTAGTTGATCGAAAGCTTCGTCCATTTCTTCTTCTGGAAGTTTATTTTTCATTAAATTATATAAAACACAAACTAATTGAACGTTTCCTTTTATATATCCTTTACTAGAGTCAATTCTATCTATTGATACTTTCCATTTATCTCCATCTAATAAAGACATTTTTATTTTAAAACGAGGGCATATACCATTACAATTTTCCCATAATTCTAATACATATTCTAAATCGATATCTACTTTGTCGTGATTTCTTCCTCTTTTGTTTCTATTGTTTGTTCTACTAGAACATCCTTTTAGTTCATATTTCAATCTTCCTTCTATAGTTTTTTCTCTTCTTTCTTTTTCTTTTTTCATTTGTTTCTGTGTTTTATTCTTTTGGTGTTGGTCACTATTAACAATGACTTTACAATAATTACCTTCACATAAATAATTACACTTGCTTTTTTCGTTTTTGCTGAGTAATATATGCTTCCGAAGAGTCCTTCCCGTGATATCCTTTTTGCAGCCGCATTTAAATATTATAGGCAGCTTCGTGTCCATGTTTTTGTAAGTTTTATTAAATTCTTTTTTTGTTATTTTTGTTTTAAGTGGAGTATTTTCTAAAAGTTTAATAAATTTATCATAGGTCCATTTTTTACTACTTGCCCATTTTTTCAAGATAGTATCTGATGTATCTGAAATCCTGAAACCTTTGATTGTCCATTTCCTAATTTGACCTTTGCTATTAAAATAATAACCATTTATAATACGCTTTTCTCCTCGTTTAAAAGGATGCGGATTATCTTTACTACCTAATGGTGGTTCTGGTGCGGTAACTACTGAAGTCATTAAAAAAATTTATTAGTAAATGTTTAAATACATTTTATAAGTATATTACTCTACCAAGTTACAAATACAAACTCTGATTAGTTGCGATGCTTTTCAATACTAAGTCTTTTACCGTAGCCAATTTATGTTGAAGTCCAACATTTTCCTGAATAATAGCACATTTTTCAATCTCGTTACAAATGTTTACGATCTTCAATATTGCCTTTACAAAATCTCCCACATAAATATCATATTTCTTTGCCTCTTCATAAATTTTCTTACAAGCCAATTCGTCTTCAGCTTTACACCATGAATATGTAAAATCGCACATATCATAATGAATATTGTAACTATCTGTAAAATTTGTTTGATGTTCCGTTTCTACATCATAATATTTATCCAAGAAGTTCTTGATTCTATCAACTCCATTTTTAATAGCATCATTTGCCCTAGTATGTTTTACACTAACATAAGCCATGTCTGGACTAAGCCTAATAGGAGTAAATACAGACAATACACTAACGATCTCCTCAGGTTGAAGTTCATCGAATACCCTACTATCTACCAAGTCAGCAACAGCCAAGGGATGAATTTCATGAATGTTTGAAGACATTAGTCCCTTAGGAGTTAAAACAAATGCATCTTCTACTTTTTCCACAAAATTATATTTTTCTAAAATCTTTAAATGGAGAGAAATTTCTTCATCAATATAACTTCTTGAGTTTCGCAATGACTTTTTATTTGTTTCCAAAAATCCAATAAAATCTTTATATTCCAAGTATTTCTTATAATCTTCCTGAAATGACTTATACTCTGCCTCAGTATTCGCTATTTTTCTTAATAGAGCCTTCTGTTTTTTACCACGCATCATATTTACTTTTTGTTTATCTTCATATAAACTCCCAAGCACTTCAAGTGGAGTTCTCAAATATTTAAATCCTTCTTCCCTCTTGGTTAATTCTACGTCAAGGTCTTTTTGCTGGCCCAAAAGCCGTCCAATTTGACCGTTGATTTCATTATACAACATACTCTTATTGATGAACTCTTGAATGTTTGAGTTTCCACTAGCCAAAATAGCAAGTATGAGTTTGAAGTCAATGTTGAAACGAGACTTAAGTGTATTAGGTGCTCCACAGAGTATCTTTCTGTAAGTTGGAGCATCAGGATTATTATTATTAATATCATAAAGGTTATTTAAGTGAATGATTACACCTTTATCATCTTTTCCACGTCTTCCTGCCCTACCGGAGGCTTGTCCGTATTCATGAGAGTGTAGAAATCTAAACCCGCGTCCATCGTGTTTAGTTAGACTGGTGAAGATAACCGATTTGATTCCCATATTGATACCTACAGCAAAGGTTTCAGTAGCAATTAGTAGACGAATGTAATTCTCTCTGTATAGAATCTCAATCATTTCACGGAAGATAGGAGTAACCGACGCATGATGGACGGCAATACCCTTTTCCAGTAGTCTAATAATATTACGAAATTCTGGAAGTGAAGTATATTCTTTCCAGTTGGATAGTTTATCAATTAAGATTTGAGTAGCACGCTTTTTAACAGTAGAACTGTAAGTTTCTCCTTCTTTAAACAAACATCGCTCTACCATTCTAGCATAATCATAGCACCCCTTTTTGGAAAAGACAAACATAAGTGTGGGAAGAAGACCTTGTGTATCAAGATGGTCTATTACTTTATTTACCACAAATTTTTTATTAACTCTCATTTTCTTATCGTGGAAATATTTCAAGACTTTTTTTACTTTATGATAACTTGCTTCTTGAAAAGGTTCGTTTTTAGATTTAAGTAGTATATTTTTATTAATAATTGGATCAATCATATTTTGTGTTTTTACATCCATATTTTTGATGTTAGAATCAGGAAGTGTAACAAAACTGTAGTGAAACAGAGGAACATTCCTATGAGTAGTTTCGCATAAGTAAATACCTTTGCGTCCTACCTTTTCCTCGTTCCATTTACAAATTTTACTTGGATTATCAATAGTAGCAGATAGTCCCAACCAAGGAATATGCTTTGGAGTAAGCATAATAGATTGTTCCCATACGGAACCTCTATCTTTATCGTTGATGTAATGAACTTCATCAAATACAACACAACCAAGTTCATTTTGAATATCAATATTAAAGTCAAGCTGAATTTTGTTTGCTTCATCTGGATTTTCTTGAAGGAAATTCATTTTTTTGAGTGTATTAAGATAAATTTCTGTAGTCATAACCAAGACATCTGCTTCTGGATTTTGTTTGTTATCACCTGTCAAAATACCAAATGAAAACTGTGGGAATTTTTTGGAAAGTTCATCCATCTTATCATTAGATAGGGCTTTAATAGGAGTAGTATAAATAATTTTCTTACCTTTATTCACAAAATATTTTATTGCGAATTCACTAGGAAGTGTTTTACCAGAACCGGTGGGGGCACAAACTAAAGCGTCGTAATTGTTATATAGCGCGTAAATTGCCCATTTTTGAAAATCAGAAAGTTTAAAAGGCCAATCTTTAAAATAAGATGAAACATCTTGGTGTGCGGAGTCGTCAAATACTTGATTACAGATCTTCATGGTTAGTATAAAAGTATTATGTAATAATTTGTTTAATTCAATTTTAAAATAGAAAATTGAAATAAAATTTGAGAAATACCAATCAGTATACTACAAAAGAAAAAAGACAAGACTATATTACAATCATGATATCTAGAACATTCACCTTAATCTTAGTTATAAGCCTTGGAATAAATATTATAGAAACAAGTGCTGGAAATGGATTTTATAAAGGATATGTTATACAAAGTGTAATGAATAAGGCAAGAAAGAGAAATAGGACGATGCCTGTAATAAAAAAGATATGTCAAACAAAAATACTAAATATTTCAACTGATAAAACGATTATAACGGAAAAATGTGTTGAACCAAAATTGTATCTTACAGCGAAACAAAAAATGATTGAGTCCATAATTATCTTATCAATATTAACTCTAGTTATCAGTGCGTGTATTAATATGAATGATAGAGATAGAGAAGAGTTGTTTGATATATGGATGGGCATGGCGGCAGCTAATTTAGTAGATAGTATATTTGATCATGATTAGGCGTTATAATTAGGATTTGGATACAATTTACAAATACTACAAATTCTTTTACAGTGACAATCAAAAGAAGCATCCCAATCGCGAACCCAATTGTGATTACAAGTTGAGAAAATTTTTTTATTAGTAGTAGTAATTTCTTTTTTTAAAGAAACAATATGAGCTTCCATTTCGTATATTTTTTTATAAATATTATTTTTTTTTTCGATAAGGTCTTTTACATCTTGCGAGGGTTCTTCAAAATCTTGAGATGTTTCCATTGTTATAATTATAATTATTAAATATATGAATATTCAATATCAATTTTATATGTAAGTAAATAATATATGAAAGAAACAAATATTATTTACTTTCTACGATGTAGAGAGTTAAATATTCCATTTAGACGTAAAATAGTTGTGCTATCTAGGCCAAATTTTAATGAAGATTATTGGTGGTATTAGAGACTTGAACCAATACGGATGGTTTTTGTAAGACTATGATTTATTTCTTTTATAACTTTAAAATTTTTCCTTTCGAACTTATAACCGTATGTATTTGATATACACAGACAACCTTTTATATTTTTTTGTACGGAAGTATGTCCGTGTCCAAAAATCCAGGCGTGTGAATATTCTAATAATTCATCATAATGCGATGCGTATAAAAAATTATTTTCACAATTTCTATATTTTTTGGGTATAAGTTTGTATGACGGTAAATAATGTGTAACGACGATGATGAATTTATTTTTATTGTGTTCTTTTAAGAAATTTTTCAACCAATTATAATCAGTATTGTTTTCTTGTTGGAATATTTTTAAAGAAGGTAATGTTTTTTCAGAATAATTTATAAAATCGGGATTATTAGTTAGTTTAATTAATGGATCTTTAGGTTTGATTCTATGAGACGTCCATAAAGTGGTTCCTAATATTATAAAATCATTGGCTTCAAAATAATCATTTTGAAGAACGTATATATTTTTTAAATGTTTGAGGTTTTCTTTGATAAGAAAAGGTATGCTTTTGAATGAATTTTTTGGTAGTTTATCTGAAAAATATTCGTGGTTTCCCAATATATAAAATATTTTTTCGAATAATGGAGAAACAATTTCAAAAAATGGTAAGAAATTAGGATGTTCAAAGAAACAAATATCACCTGCGAGTATTAGATATGGTGTAGAAGGAATTAAAAAGTTTTTGATATCTGGTAACGTATTGTAACATTCTAAATGAATATCAGATAATATTTGAAAACGCATTATTTATTATAGTCAAATATTATTTAAATACTTATAAGAATTCTTCAATTGGAATGTCGGGATTTAAATATTTGTATTTAATTTTTTTAACGTGTCGAATTTCATTAAATTTTAATTTAATGTGTAGATTATTACAAACTTCAGTAAGTATATCATTAATATCTTTTGTAGGAGACCAATTAGAAATACACATAAGAGACGAACAACATAAACATTTAGATTTTATATATTTTAATTTCCACATGTCTCTAATTTGAAGCAATTCCATATAGCGATGTCCGTTAATTGTGATTTTGGGGGATCTCCAAGGATATTCTTGTGGGTATTTTAAAACAATATTTATTAAATAATCTTGTGGAATAAATTTAATAAAAATAAGGGTATTATCAAAACTATCTACTAGATAACATTCAAGTTTTTTAGATAATGCTACATTTTCATATTTTTCAAGTTCTTTTGTTATTCGTCTAATTTTGCTTGAAGACATTGTAATGATATTTATATGTTAATATTATAAAAAATATTTAAGTAATATTAATAACTGTTATAAATTTAAACAAAATGCTTATTCATATATTTTTGAATATTGAAATACGTAACTTCTTCAGCACCTTCGACATTTAAAAGTCCTTTTAATTTTTTGTCGGGTTTAATAATTTTTCCATTGGGCAGTTTATTATCCTTGATATATTGAATAATATATTTAGTTACCTCTGTTCGGGCCATTTTAGTGCCTTCAGGTTTATCCATAAAATTACATAGATCTTTTGAAATTTTTGTGGGAATAGCAAATCCCGAAGCTTTACGGTTCCCTTTTTTTTTATTTTTATTGGCTTGTTTTTCAAGAATTTTCATCTTTTTCTTTACCTTCTTTTCAAGAGACTTTACTTGGCTTGAAATCATAGTGATTTGCGATTTGAAAGCAGAGAGCGAATTCAATAATACAATAAACTCGGCTCTAACATCATCAGTAGACAAATCGTTAGAAGATTGGGGGGTATCGTTGGACTGTTCCATAGACATATATTCTACATTAATGAAGAAGTTTTTAAATCAATTTTAATATAAATTAATATAATTAGAAAATTGAAAATTATATATTTAGAAATTTTAATAGAAACATAAATAAGAATACATATGGCTAGCGTGATGCGTGTTCCAAGAAGTCCAAAATGTCTTAATGAAAGATTATTAATAGAGCAATTGCAGTCTAAAAATCATCCTATATTAGCAAGTTATATAGTTTATGATAAATTAGTAGAAGGTGATTATATATTATGTGTGAACCCAGCTACAAGTGAGTTTGTTATATACGATATAAAATTAGAAATGAGTGATAATTATAAAAGATTAAGAATTAAGTTAGATGAACTTTATATAGACAAAAAGTATTTGATTTATTTGATTAAATAAAATTTTATATTAAAAATATTATTTACTTATTTAATTTTTTTTTATACTCGGTCACTAGAACTGTCTTTACCACGGGTGCTTCGGCGAGTAAGGACCCATTCCTCGTTACCATTTCCTCTAGGTCCAGATCCCCTATGATTTACATTTCGGCCCTGACTTCCGCCACGATTTCCACCGCGACTTTGATTACTAGAACGGCGTCCTCCACGCATTCTACGGTCATCCTGTCCCTCTGGTTCACCGTCTTCTCCCTCGCGAGATGCTCGAGCAGCGTTGCGTGTCTCACACATCAACCATCCGCTATAAACTCCCCGAACCTCTCCTGCCTGATATGGATGGTCGTCGTTATCGCTATTGCGAAGATTAAACGAAACATATTCTCCCTGAACCAGATATTTATATTGCTCTGAAGCAACTACAATACCCGAATGATGAACGAAAACGTCTTCATCTTTTTTCTCACCGCTGAGAACCGTAACAAAGCCAAAACCGGCCTTGTTATTAAACCATTTAACACGTCCAGTTAAACGATCATCTGTGCTTGTATCCACCGTGTTGGTGGGTGTATCAGTAATTTCAGATTTACTCATGATTATAATACATATTATGATTTCCTTTTTAAGTTGTTTGATTAATTATATAATAAGTTTTTAATTGAGATTATTATATAGTAAAACCATATAAACCCATAATATGGTAATATATCATTATGAAATTATTATCTATCTTCTCTAAAGGATGTATAAATTATTTTTTTATTATAATAGGACTAGTTATATCACATTGGGTTATTTTTAACTTATATAATTATTTTTGCAATGATTTTTCTTTATTTGGAACAGTAAAACATTTATTTATGATGGGTTCACCGGTATGTCAATTTTTAAATACAATTCAATATGAAATTTCTCGTCAATATGTAAATATTTGGTTAGCAGCTGGAGCAGCGGTAATAGCGTGGACGGTAGCAAAGATTAAATTTTAACGTCTTTTTCTACGTGTTTTCTTTTTTCCCTTCTTTCTCTTTCTTCTAGTTCTTTTTCCTCCTTGTTTTGAAGAAGATGCTCCAGACATAAATTGTTGGTTCCATAGAGTTACTTTTTTTTCCCAACTATAAGTCTTTTCATTTGTGCCAAAAAAGCGTTTCCAGTATTTTCTTAATTGTATCATAATAGTTCCTCGTCTATCTGTAGCAGCAATTGTATATAATGCTAAAAATAATTCATCAGGAATAGTTTGAGGTGGTATGGAAAATTGTTCTGGGACAGCTCCCAATTCAACAATTTTTTCTTGAATAGCTTTATCTTCTTCTTGAAATATTTTACCTATAAAATTATGTGTAAAAGCCAAATCTTCTTTATCTATTCTAGTAAACTGTTGATGATCTACCCAAAAAGGTAATAATGGATCTGGACCGATACCTTGTTTTCTAACACTAGATCTTAACTCACAATATCTTCTTGTTCCTTCAAAATATACCTGTCCTCTGTAAGCTATATTTTGTTTCATATCTTGGTATAAAGATGTATTTCTAGAATCGAATATTTTTGTTCTATATGTGCGTTTTTTTCCTACTCCAGTTGGCTTACTAGGACTACATGAATTTAATATAACCATTTTTGGTAATCCATTATTTTCACCAGCACTTTGTTGCATAATGTAATCTAATACTTGCTGTGTGGTTTTTTTTGAGGATACATTAGCATGATCGGCTATATCAGATTTTCTATTGAAATAGCTAACACGTTGAGCCCCTAATGTCTTTGCGAGTCCTGCTTTATGTGTATGTGTTGTAACAGGATCACCTGGTTTCCATGCCTGACCTTCTGTTGTCATTTTAGGAAGTAAAATAGATACATCATCGTCGCCTTCGTATGTAGTTACACCATAATGAATGCATTCATCTGATGTATTTCCAGTAAAAGGAATTCTATAATCTTCTTTAAGTGGTCCTAAACAATAAGCATCAAAATCGGTTGATTCAGCATCAAACTCTTGAAACTGATTATAAAATCTATCTCCGGGAAAAAATATTTGTATATTGTTTAAAACTTCAAAACCTTTTTCAGCATTAGAACTAGTTTGTCTAGCATAAAAGTCGGCCCTGTCCGCTTCATCCTCCGGTTCATAAAAAAAAGCGGATGGCAGTTGTCTGGCGTCTGGTTGAAAAACATCTTCACTTCTTCTTATTTTTCCTAGTGGAGCTTCCTGATCTGGATTAGTGAAATATGGTTCTGGTTCAGCATCTTCTTTTGCAATAATATCTTCTAGAATATGTATAAGTTGAGCTCTCGTAACGCGTCTTCCACCAGGATTTTTTATTTCAATATCCCTTTCCTTTAATTCTTCTTTAAGATGCTTTAAAGTCATCTTAGATGGTTCTATGTCTTCCTCATCACTACTGCTATCACTATCACTATCTAGGTCCATTTTTTTGCCTTCTTTAGCTTCCTTTTCTCTTATTTCTTCTTCTTCATCGTTTGGAATATTTTTTTCATCAATCCAAGATGGAATATATTTACTAGCTCCATAACAGTTTTGTGATGACCCAGTATGCAAAGTTTTAATCCAATTTTTTTGTTGAAAAAATCTAAAAGTTTCTGTGTCTTCAGTTGGACTAGAAAATACTACGGCTTGTGGTGGAGTTATAATTACTAATATACATCCTTCTGGAACTATACCAACCATATTTTCACTTGCGGTTTGACTAGAATATGATAATGGCCCGCCGTGTATAGTCATAAATATGTTTGTAGGATTTTGTAACGCCTGCTCAAAAAAATCTCTGCGTTGTGTTCTACTCATTTATATATATATTTAATTATTATTTAAAATTATATGTGTTACATTAAGAATTAGAGAATGATAACATTAAATATTCCTAGCCCTAGAAAGAAAATCCAAAAAACCTGCTGCTAAAGAATTGTGGAATAGGGTGATCCATTCAGTCCATAATACTTGTCGCTGGAAAAACAGCGAGTGTTCAACAAATTTCTCTCCAACTAACAAAAAGCAAACCTTATCATCCTATCATATTGTATCTGTAAATCACGAATAAATAATATGAAACATAAAAGAATATAAACTAACGAATAAAATACTACAATAACGTAAGTATCGTTGTCCATTTATAAAATACTTAAATATAGATTTAAATATTTTATGTAAGTATATTAATGGATTATAACAGAATGATGAGTATGTCGATGTTTTTAGAAAAAAGACATACACCTGAGAAAGAAATACATATACCAAAACCATCTCCTTCAATATGGATACCAAGTCAAAATGTATCACGATGTTATAAGTGTAAAGATAACTTCGGAATATTGAAACGAAAACATCATTGTAGGGTTTGTGGTAGGGTATTTTGTGCTAGTTGTGCGGATAGATGGGGAGTAATACCAAGTTTAGTAAATAGTACAACGCCGCCATTAAGAGGATTTAGTGTTAATTCTTGGTTAAGTTATGATGAAAGTCAAAAAAGAATGTGTGAAAAATGTAAACATAGAACTGATTTTATCCACGAATCGTCTGGATACATATACGTTTTTTCTAACTTGCCTATTGAATTAAAAGATTTGTATGAACTTCGCCTTGTAAATAAAGTGTGGTGTAAATCAGTAAATACAATATTAACCGCTTATAAGAGCGTACAATACAAGTTACCTATACAAAGATTTTCAAAGATGGAAAGAAGTATATTGTGGAATCATAGAAATGAGTTTGCTAATCACTTTCAACTTATGTCAAAATGTTTATCATGTTATAAATTTGGAGAGAAAAATGATGAAAAACTTGAAAAAACTCTAAAACTATTTGATAAAAAAGTTAAAACAAATAAATGCAATGATTTGGCGTGTAGAAGAACGTGTATTCCAAGTCCGAATATTGAAGAAATATTAGAAATGTATAACAATACAGACTTACTTAAAAATATATCAGCTAGAATGTGGTTATCTAGACAATTAAAGATGGTTCATATTTACGAATTAAAATTAATAATGCCGTGGTTGGTAGGCATTTGTATAAAAAATCATAATGTAGCATATGAAACACTGATACCATTATGTGTAAATGAATTACAGTTAGCGTATAGTTTTTATTTTGAATTGAATTTTTATACTTTAGATACATTTCATAAACAAAGATTATCAAATATTAAAAAAAAATTTTTAAACGTAATAAATGAAAGATTTAAAAAGGAATTGGAAAAGACCGAGTTATTTATTGAGTTTATCAATGATATAATAAGTTTATCAAGTTCTTTTGAAATATGGAATGAAAAATCAATAAAATGGTTTGCTGTGAATAAATATGTGTTAATGCCGTGGGATGTAAATATCAGGTGTATTGGAATACAAGGAGAAGGCATATCAATATTTAATTCCGCCACAAAACCGTGGAAAATACCATTTATTGTTAAAAAGGGAGGAAAGGATAAAATAATGAATATATTGGTAAAATTTGAAGATGTTCGTAAGGATAAATTAACGATGGTAGTGGCGGAATATTTGAAGAAAATTTGTATGACTTATGTTGATATTGATTTATATAATGTTTTTCCTATAAATACAACTATGGGATGGATTGAAATGGTAGAACAATCAAATACATTATATGATATAAAGTATAAATTCAAAAGTACATTACAAAATTATATTATGGATTTAAATCCAAATTCAACAGTGAATCAAATAAGGGAAAAATTCATTAAGACTTGCGTATCTTCTTGTGTATTGTGCTATGTATTGGGTGTTGGTGATAGACATATGGAAAATATTTTAGTAACAAAAAAAGGTAAATTATTACACATCGATTTTTCTTATATTTTAGGCGACGATCCAAAGCATTTAAAGGTTGAAATGAAAATTACAGAAGATATGTTACAAATGTTAGGGGGACAAAATAGTAATTCGTTTAAAAAGTTTAAGAAATATTGTAAAGAAGCTTATAAGTTATTGAGGCAGCGAAGCTCTTTGTGGTATATGTTACTCACTTATTTAGAGTTTTCTATCCCTTCTATTGATAAATTTAAGTATAATAGTGAAACTATACGAAACCACGTAATAGAACGATTGATACCTGGAGAGAGTGATATAGAGGCATCTATGCAAATTATTGATATAGTTGAGCGTTCATCATATACAACGTGGGGACAGAACTTTAGTGATTGGTCACATACTATAGGAAATTCTATGCGTAATATTAAAACAACAATATTTAACCAAAATACACAATTTAATATGGACTTATAATATATAATGACATCATTAACAGGTTTTGTGGAAGATTATGTAAAACACGCATTAAAACAACAGAGTTCTTCTGATCTAAAGGAACAAAAACGATTAAAAAAGATAATGGATAAGTCTAGGAAGGATTATATAGATAATTATATTATTGGACGTAATTTACATTTTAAAAGAGGTATTATGGGCTATGATAAACGATCAAAAGCCTCTTTAAAAAAAGCAGAACAGGCGTTTGATAGACACATGCAGTCAGTTGTTACGCAAATAAATGAAGAAACAGACAGAAAAAATAAGTTAAGAAGACAACAACTAGAAAAACGAAAAGCAGAAAAAAAAGCCATACAAGAAAGAATAAATAATGAATGTACTAAAATTCAAACAAAAGAAGAATGTGTTAATAAACAAAATATTAATAATTGTTATTGGAATGTAAATTTAAGAAAAAATCAATATGGAGACACATTATTGAAAGACACTTGTCAGAAAATAACAAAACGCAGTATAAAAATAGGAAAACGACAAAAAAAAAGAGTAAGTAAACCTAGTAGCTTAGGTTCTATTTCTGAAGAAGGCGGCGAAACTAAAGAAGAGTTATCAACACGTGCTTTAACACCTAAACAGAGAATTGCGTTAGTACAGAATTCTTTAGGTCAAGGTCAACAAAAAAATACACATATGAGTGCTGGTAAAAGAAAACGAAAAACAAGAAAGAGAAGAAAAAGACGACGCACAAAAAGGAAACGTCGAAGAAACAAAAGGAAAACAAAGAAAAACAAAAGAAAATCAAAAAGAAGAAGGTAAGATATATTAATTTTTATTAATGACTAATATATCTATTTAACTTTCTCAAGGCTCATTTTATAATAAGTTTCATTAATTTCACAACCCGAAAACTTACGGTTTGTATTTTTACATGCTATTGCTGATGTTCCACTACCTAAAAACGGATCAACAACTATATCACCTTCATTAGAATGTTTTTGTATTAATTCTTCAAATAGTTTCAAGTTTTTTTGAGTAGGATGACGTTTCCCTTTTGTATTTTGTATTGGATATTGGTATAATCCCGTATCATACTTAGAGTTAAAAGTAGGTTTTCCACATTTTACTCCTAACAGGGCAACTTCTCTACAATTAGATAAATAGTTCACAGATTGATTTAATGGTATAGGATTTGTTTTCAACCACTCAATAAATCTTATTTGTTTGAAACCATTCTTGGGAGTTTTCGCAGTTTCCATTAATTTTTTAAGAGTTTCAAGTTTCCATATATCAAAAAATATAATACATGTTCCTCCTTTGCGTAGTTTTTTATAAAACAATTGAATGAATTCATTTAGATTCTCAATTGTAAATTCTTTATCCCACACTCCAAAATCGGTTTTAAAAGCAAACTTATTTCCAGATGTATTTCCATATTTTATATAATTATTTCTATATTTATCGTCGGTATATCCCTTTTTGACCTTAAATAGTTCCCACTCTTCTAGTGTTTTCTTATTTTTACCTGATTGATCTATTTTTTGAACTTCTTTTTCAAACTTATTCATTCCTGTTTCTTTTGATATTAGATAGGGCGGGTCGGTTATAATTAAATCAATACTATTATCATCTAATGATTTTAAAAATTCTATACCATCTTTGTTTTCTATATTCATATGTGTAATTATAGTCTCTTATTTTAAAATTGAAACATTAACTATACTTAAATATGTAATTAATGTCTGAAATTATCTTGCCAGAAGAGATTGTAGAATATATTATTTCCTTTACTGTTGATAGAAGGGGTTATAACATAATTAAATATAATGAAAGAAAGAGATTAAATTGGATGAATATGAATAGATTAGTTGTTGAAATAGATTATTTTAATGAATTGGATGTAAGTGTTTGTTGGTTAAAACCATCAAGAAAACAATTAGGCAATATTAAAAAATTTAAAGAAAGTTTAAAACAGGGAAATCCTCGTGTAACTTATCATATAGGCTGTTATAGTTCTATACATTCCGAGAAATCAGCCAATGCATTATTAGCGTATAAAATTGAAAAATTATAACATACAAAATAAGTTATAAACATCCCAATATGGAATTCACTACCGATCTTTTGTGCTTCAGTTATGCTTGTTCGACACAAAATCCTGATATGATTGAAAAGCTACGATGTAGTAATAAAATCCTATTACCAGAATCTATGTTATTTGAACTTACAAAAGATAACCACGATAGCTTGGAACAAAAGCTATATTTTAAAGTTACAAATAAAGAAACACAATATGGAGAAGTATGTGGTGTTCATGAGTTTTCGGCTCCACCAGGAGTTGTATATTTACCTTACCATATTATGGAAAGTTGTGCGTTACAGGAAGGCAATACAGTTAAAGTTGATTTAGTTAGCCCACCAAAAGGTAATTTTATGAAAATTAGATTACATAATAGTAAAGAATTTTCAAAATTAACTAATCCAAAGGTAGTATTAGAGAAAATTATTAGTAGAGATTATCCAGTTGTTACACAAGGACAAACAATAGCTTTAAATTATACGGATTTGAATAAGGTATTTATGATTGATATTGTTGAGACAAGGCCAAGTGAAATAATAGAAATTATTAATACAGATATAAATGTAGATTTTGATAAAGCACTAGACTATGTAGAACCAGCTCCAAAGAAAGAAACAGTTAAAGAGGCGTGGATTCCTCCTTTAAATAAAAATGTTAAAATAAACCAAGATATTAGCGGAAGTAGTATACATCAAAATCGTAATATAAATAAGTATAAAAAAACAGAAGGATTTGTGGCATTTTCGGGTAAAGGAAATGTACTGGGAAGCAAGTAATGAGTTTAAATATATAGAAAATTGAAATTTTTTTTACCATTTCCATCTTTATAAAAAAAAGACAAGTACAAAAATGGCTAGCATTACAACGACAATAACATTAACGGAACTTACACAATCTTTAAAGAAATTAAATATAACTCCAGAGATTCAAAAGAGTATTTTAGATTCTTTTACTGATGTTAAACAATCAAATGTAGTTGAACCGCCAAAGATACCCATACCTTTTTGTGGTAAGATTGAGAAAACGTGGTGTTGTGGAATTAGAAAAAATCATCGTTTATACACACAATGCACGAAACCACCATCGGATGGTGAAAAATATTGTAAGGTATGTAAGAAACAGGCAGACAATCGTTCTGACGGTAAGCCCAAGTTTGGAACAATTACAGATCGATTAAATAATTGGGATAACAATAAACTGACTTATCAACCGGACGGAGAAAAGGTAGAAATACCATACAATGCTATAATGACCAAGTTGAGTATTACGAATGATATGGTAAATAGAGAGACGAATAGATTGGGATGGGGTGATGTTCCCGATATTCATTTTACAGCAAAAAAGAAAGGACGGGGAAGGCCTAAGAAAAGTAAAACAAAAATCGTAGTAAGCGATAGTGATGAGGAGACAACACCAAAGAAAAGGGGTCGTAAAAAGAAAAATAAAGTTAATTTAGATGAGTTGGACGACGCATCACTACTGTCTATATTATTGAGTTGAGTTCCCTCCTCCCTCCCTCCCCTCCCCTCACACTCCCCACCCTTTTGCTAGATTGAATAAATTTTTTTT
>MDSX01004773.1_pt1 | contig 19501 bp, 17 predicted proteins | sample 811141 | NCBI WGS metagenome assembly MDSX01 (sample SAMN05326642, study PRJNA326480) | marine metagenome | isolation source: seawater | place: Atlantic Ocean: South East | collected 2010 | reverse complement strand
CTCAAGGTTCTTCAAAATAAATTGTCTTAAACCCCAATCTAATATTTGGTCTTCTAAAGCTCTATCTGCCTCTGCTCTGCTTAATAGCTGGTTAAAATCCAATGAATTCATTGCCTCGAGAATTTGTGAATATTGAACAGGATAGTATTTAGGGCCAATATCTACAATTACCATTTTCTCCACACATTCCGGGTATTTACATGCAAATTGCATTAAAGCCTTGCCACCCATACTGTGACCAATCCACTTAACTGAAGTTTTGCCTTGAAATTTACTCTCCGAATACAATTTTAGATCCTCAACCATATCAGAATACGAATGAGAACTCACATGCGGAGATCGACCATGATTTCTGAGATCAATTAAATGAACTTCAAATCCCATATTTGACCATTTTCGGGCATGAGAAGCCCAATTATCCCCCATGCCAAATAATCCATGCAAAATAACTAAAGGAGACCCTGATTGTCCAACGATCTTAGAATGCAGCTTAACTCCCATTACTCAATGATTCTGCGATTTCCATTTGTTTGCTAATTCTAATTGGTATAAGTATCGTTGAATTGAATTTTCAAGACCTAAATAAATAGCATCTGCGATTAATGCATGTCCGATACTAACCTCCATTAGTCGGTCTACAGATTTTGCAAAAAATTCTAAATTATTCAAATCCAAATCATGGCCCGCATTTACTCCCAAGCCATTATTAATTGCCACTTTACTAGCATTAACATACGGAAAAACAGAAACCTGCTTGCTTTTTATAAATTCTTTTGCATAACTCTCAGTGTAAAGCTCTATGCGATCGGCTCCAATTTTAGCTGCAAACTCAATTTTTCTATTATCGCATTCGATAAAAATTGATGTCCGAATATTATTCCGCTTTAATTCTTTTATAATATCCTTTAAAAAATCATAATTAGAAATAGTATCCCAGCCAGAATTACTTGTCAATACATCCGGACTATCAGGAACTAAGGTCACCTGATCCGGCTTACATTCAATAACTAAATCAATAAAAGACCTATCAGGAAACCCTTCTATGTTGTATTCCGTATTTACTATTTCTCTGAGCGCTCTCGCGTCAGAGTACCTTATATGGCGTCCGTCAGGACGGGGATGAATAGTTATTCCTTGAGCACCAAATTCCTGACAATATTTTGCCGCGAGACACACATTAGGCACATCCCCACCTCTAGCATTCCTTAAGGTTGCAATCTTATTGATATTCACAGAGAGCCTAGTAAAATTCTTTAACATAAAAACAAAGGTAAAACAAGCATAAAATAAACTATAAAATCAATTTCATAAAATCAGTCTTATTAAATCTAAAATCCACTCTTTTGGCTAACTTCGTATTAGTTATGGAATGGCATAAACTTATCATTAGGAAAAATGAGAATTTTGAAATGGGTAATTCAGGGAGCGAAATTCGTGATGATTTATCTCAATCATTAATTAAGTATAAACCTATCATAGATGGTGGAGTCTATAAAGGGTTTCAGGGTGAAAGTGCAGAGCTGCTTAAGCCTCCAGTTTTACAAATAGATTCTCATATAATTGATGCCCTTGTGACAATAGAACATTGCGATGTTGATTTTATTGCCGTTTGCGATGGAGATACATTTTTTGGAATAATTTTATTAAAAGACATCATCAAGAACATAGGGTCAATTTTCAGTTTTAAAAACTCAGGATCGAGCATTTGGTTTTACTGTTCAGATAATAAACCCATTTCTTCAGAATTAATAAATGCCTTAGAGATAGAAAAAATTCGAGTCCTGACTTTTATAGTAGAATTTAGTGAGGACACGCATCGTTACCTGAATTATATACGCATTGCTCAATTAGATCCTAACCAAACACTAGAGACACTTGAAAGACGAGGGTGTGAAATCGAGGGTTATTATCCCAAAGGTTCAAGAAGAAAAAAGTTTGAGGAAAATCTGGAGCATCTAAATCATTTTTTGAGTATCGAATAAAATGAAAAAAATTGCAATATTTGGGAAACGTATCCCTGACGAAGTACAAACCTTTATAGAAAGAACAATAGATTCTTTGGTACAAGAGGGCTGCTCAATATTTATTTATGAAAGATTTCAAACTCGTATTAATGAACATTGGAGGCTTAATTGGAAATTTCCAGAATTTAAAAGTCGTGAAGCTATTTTGGAGTTAAAACCCGACTTCTTGTTAGTAATCGGTGGAGATGGCACCCTTCTAGACGCAACAACTCTGGTCGAAGGAACAGATATTCCAATAATTGGATTAAATACAGGACGCCTTGGCTTTTTAGCAAATATTACCAGAGATGAAGCTCCTTTGGCTTTGAAATCAATACTCAAAGGTGATTTTACTATTGATGAAAGAAATGTTTTAGAAGCTCATACGAGCTCTGATGAAATCATTCATCCTAATTTCGCATTAAATGAAATTGCGGTTAGCAGAAAAGGGACCACTAGTATGATTTCTGTTCACGTTTATCTTAACGGCAACTTCCTCAATACTTACTGGGCTGATGGTCTTCTTATTTCTACACCGACAGGGTCTACTGGATATAATTTGAGTTGTAGTGGGCCGATTCTATTACCAGGATCAAATAATTTTATAATTACTCCAATAGCACCACATAATTTAACTGTACGCCCTTTAGTAATTCCGAATACAGACACAATTACTCTTAAAATTGAAGCCAGAGAAGGCAATTATCTTGCCTCTCTAGATTCCAGAGTGTTTACTCTAGAATGTGAAACTGAACTCACAATAAAAAAATCAGATTACCGTTTTAAGTTGGTGAGAACTGAGTTTTCTGATTTTTCATCTACCTTAAGAAATAAGCTTCTTTGGGGTCAAGATAGACGAAACTAAATTGATTGAATTCATATCTTTGCAAGCCTAATTATGTTGAATAAAAACTTTCTAAGCACAACGATATTAATTTTATTTTTGCCCTTACTTCTTAAAGGTCAGATATCTCAAGAAATATCTATTGGATATGAACTTAATCAATTGATGGGAGATGTGGGGGTTAATAAATTGCAATTATTGGATGGTTCGGGAAGTCTAAATTATCGAATGCAAAAACACCCTCACTACGCTTTTCACCTTGGTTTTAGCCAAGGTATATTAAATGGGAATGACTCATTATCTTCCCTCTCGGAGAGAATGGAGAGAAACATAAAAGTTCAGACCCCTTACAAAGCTTTTAATGCAAGGATAGAAATAGATTACTTTTCTCAATTGATACCCTCATATGATTTTCAACAAACACCATATATTTTCGGTGGTATTGGGTTAATGTCATTTCATCCAATGGGTAATTACCAAGGTGAGTGGTTGGAACTTCAGCCACTAGGCACAGAAGGGCAAGGAACAGTTTTAAATTTAGAGCCCCTTTACAGTACAAGAGCTTGGACATTACCTTTTGGGATTGGTTGGAGGGGCCAGTTAAATAGTCTTTGGGTACTTAGTATTGAAGCCATTTGGAATCTAACATCCACAGATTATCTAGATGATACTCATCATTTATATGTAGATACAGGGCTTTTAGAAATTGAAAAAGGGGAAATAGCCAGTTATTTCTCGAATCCAAGTAATACTTTATACGAAACAGGAACACCTCGTGGAAATCCGCAAAATAACGATTCCTATTTTGCTTTGAACTTTAAATTCGGTATTCATATTGAAGCTTTAATGGAACAATGTGCTAAATTTCTTCACAGATGAAAAATTTTATTCCAAATCATGTTGCAATTATAATGGATGGAAATGGCCGCTGGGCGAAAAAGCAAGGATTCAAAACCCGTATTCGAGGCCATGAGTTCGGAGTCGATGCTTTAAGAAATGCATCTAAATACGCTTCTAAAATTGGAGTTAAATTTTTAACTGTTTATGCATTTTCTCAAGAGAATTGGAGCCGACCTAAAACTGAAGTTGATGCTTTGATGTCCATTCTGGTATCCAGCTTAAATAATGAAGTTCAAACATTGCAAGAAAATGGAATTCGGTTAAACGCAATAGGTGATATAGAAAGTCTTCCAAAGAAATGTCAAATAGAATTAGAGGAGGTAATACTTGCGACCACTTCAAATGACAAAATGACATTAATATTGGCTCTTAGTTATGGCTCAAGGCAAGAAATTATAAATGCAACCAAAAAGATTGCAAAAAAAACAAAAAATGGAGAAATTCGTATCGATGATATCAATGAAAATATTTTTTCTGAAGAACTCAGCACATCTAAAATACCAGACCCAGAACTCTTAATACGAACCAGTGGCGAAAAAAGAATATCAAATTTTTTACTTTGGCAGATAAGTTATACCGAATTAGTTTTCCTTAACGTACTTTGGCCTGATTTTTCCGATGAAGATTTTAAAGAGGCAATATTAGAATTCAATAATCGCCAACGGAGACTGGGTAAAACAAGCGAGCAAATAACAAGATAATATTGAAGTAAATGAATAAATTCATCGCCATAGCTTTTGCTTTATTGTTTCTTGGGTGTCCAAAATTTATTTTATCCCAAACAGTCGGAGATGTCGGGATTTCCTTAAATTCAGCGACAAAAATCCAACCGGATATAGATTATGAAATTGGCTCAATTCAAATAACAGGTGCTGATCAGCTGGACCCGACAATGGTGAGTCTACTATCAGGATTAAATGTAGGAGATAAAGTCCAGTTTCCCTCTGATAAAGTTGCAAAAGCAGTCCGAAACCTATGGGAGCAAGAATTATTTGATGATGTGCAACTATACATAACCCGAAAAATTGAACAGGTTGTTTACCTAGAATTTCGATTAAAAACTTTACCTAAATTAAGTAAGTTCTATTTTACAGGAATAAAAAAAGGAAAGCAAGATGCGATAAGAGACCTCCTTGATTTAAAGAGAGGTAAGGTGGTTTCAAAAAATTTAATGATTACATCTTCCAATGCAATAAAAAAATATTTTATCGAAAAAGGCTTTTTAGAGGCTGATGCTAAAATCACCTCGTTTCAAGACAGCTCTCTTTTGGATGCTGTAATCTTGAGAATTGACGTTAATCCGGGAGAGCGATTGAAAATCGAAGAGATTGTATTCAAAGGGAACCAATACATCTCCGATAAAAAATTACGAAAGGCAATGGATGATACTCATCGTTATCGATGGTGGAATATATTCGGAATATCAAAGCTTTTAAAAGAAAAACTAGAAAGTGACAAAAGCCTAATAATCGGAGCATACAACGAAGCAGGATTTAGAGATATGCGCATCAAGTCTGATACTTTTTATAAGACACCAGAAAATAAATTAATTATTGAATTTCAAATCGAAGAAGGGCAACCATATTATTATAGATCAGTTTCATTTTATGGGAATAGCAAATACAGTACGGAAATTCTCCAAAACATATTGAAAGTAAAAGCAGGTGATCGTTTTAATTCAAAAGCTCTATATTCCAAAGTGAATGCTGATCCAGATGGAAATGACATCTCTTCTTTGTACCTGAATAACGGATATTTATTTGCCAATGTGATACCTGTTGAAGTCACAATCGAAAACGACTCCATTGACCTAGAAATTCGAATACGGGAAGGAAAGCAAGCAACGGTGAGAAAAGTAATTGTAAATGGAAATGAAAGAACTAATGATCATGTGATTTATCGGGAAATTAGAACTCGGCCAGGTGACTTATTCTCGAAATCAGATATTATGAGAACCGTAAGAGAACTTGGCCAACTCGGCTATTTTGATCCTAGACAAATAACACCTGTCCCGATCCCAGATCCCATGACTGGAACGGTAGACCTAGAATATACAGTAGTTGAACAATCGACGAGCCAATTAGAACTCCAAGGAGGTTGGGGACGTTACACCGTAGTAGGAACATTGGGATTAAATTTTAATAATTTTTCTGCAAGAAATATTTTTAATAAACGTGCTTGGCAACCATTACCAACTGGAGACGGACAAAACATAACGATAAGAGCTCAAACGAATGGGACTTTTTACAGCTCCTATAATTTCAGTTTTACTGAACCATGGTGGGGGGGAAAAAAACCGAATTCTGTAACTTTTTCTGCTTATCATAACACTATGAATTATAGCGGGCAGCAGACAATTGACTCTTTAGCTCAAAAAATTGGAATTACAGGAGTAACTCTAGGACAAGCCAGAAGATTAAAATGGCCAGATGATTATTTTACACTTTTTCAATCATTTGAATACAGGAGATTTAATATAAACAATTACCCTCTTGTTGGAGCAGATTTCACCAATGGCATCGCTAATTCTGTAGCTTATACATTTAACCTAAGAAGAGACAATAGAGATCTGCCAATATTCCCGACTCGAGGCTCTAGTATCGGCTTTACACTAGAAGCGACACCACCTGTATCACTATTAGACGGGAGAGATTACTCTAAACTTTCTGCTTCGGAAAAATTTCAATTCATCGAATACCATAAATGGAAATTCACAGGCGATTATTATGCCCAAATAGCCAAAAATTTTGTCATAAAATCATATTCGGAATTTGGATTTCTTGGCTCCTATAACAAAGACTATGGTCTTCCTCCGTTTGAGAGGTTTTATTTAGGCGGGGACGGTCTTCAGAATTTTGTTCTTGATGGGCGAGAAGTGATCGGTTTGAGAGGATATACAAATTTTAGTTTAACCCCTGAAGGTGGTGGCGCATTATACAACAAATTCACAACGGAATTACGGTATCTTTTGTCCCCGAATCCTCAAGCTCAAATATTTGTTCTTGCTTTTGCGGAAGCGGGGAATAATTATGACAATTTTGCAGACTACAGACCTTTTGAATTAAAACGTTCTAATGGAGTTGGTTTAAGGATATTTATGCCGATGTTTGGACTCTTAGGAGTGGACCTTGCATACGGTTACGATAACCTTCCAGGGTCCTCAGGTCCCTCTGGATGGCAAACTCACTTTGTTTTAGGACAGCAATTTTAATGCAATGATTAGAAATTTTATAATAGCTTTTACGCTTTTATTCTCCTTTTCAATTTACGGACAGCGACTTGCTTATGTTGACACGCACAAAATTTTAAAATCTATTCCTGAGTACAAGCAATCCCAACTAGAAATAAATAGGTTAAGTATTAAATGGGAAGATGAAATAACTGCTTTATTTGCAAGTGCAAGTGAACAGAGCAACCAACTTGAGGTTGAAAAAGTTCTTTTGACAGCTGAAATGATATCAGATAGAGATAAAGTAATCAAAGCCATCGAAGACTCAGCAAGAATAAAACAAATTAAATATTTTGGCCCAAAAGGTTTGTTATTTGCAAAAAGAGAAGAAATGGTATCTCCTATTCAAGCTTTAATCGCGGGAGCGATAAAGGAAATAGCTCGCAAAAAGAAACTTGACTTTGTTTTTGATAAAGGTTCCTCCTTAAGCGTGGTATACGCAAATGAATCAAATGATATTACTTCTGACGTTCTTAAACAACTTGGTTATTGAATTACTACTTTTACATTATGAAAAAATCTATTATACTTTCCGTCATTCTCGCAATTTCTATTGTACCAACCTTTGCTCAAACTGGTGTTGGTCACATAAATGTTGATAGCTTACTAGTTGAAATGCCCGATTATAAAACGGTGATGACAACTCTTCAAGCAGAACAAGCCAAATTTGAAGCCGAAGCCAAAGAAATGAACGCAGAATTAGAAAAAGGAGCTCAAACATTACAAGCGAATGCGGGTACATGGACCGAATTGAGACAGCGTCAAGAGCAATCCAGACTGCAAGAGGCGTACAACAACATTCAAGAGTATATGCAGAGCGCACAGCAGCAGCTTCAAGCAAAAGAAATCGAATTAATTACTCCTGTCTTAGAAAAACTGCAAAATGCAATTGATGAAGTAGCTCAAAGCATGAAGCTAAATTATGTCCTAGATGCTTCTCAAAGTAAAGGAATGGTGATTTATTCAAAAGGTGGAATAAATTTAAAATCTGCTGTTAGAGAAAAATTAGGATTTTAATGAACTCATCAAACGGTCCTATAGGACTGTTTGACTCAGGAGTTGGTGGGTTAACAGTCGCGAGGGCAATAGCCAGGAGACTGCCTAATGAAGATATTCTATACTTCGGCGATACGGCACATTTGCCCTATGGGGAAAAATCTCCAGATTTGATAAGAAAATTCTCTCTTGAAATTGCTAATCATTTAATTAAAAAGGGAGCAAAAATCATTGTTATCGCATGTAATTCAGCCTCCGCAATAGCATATGAATTCCTCTCTAATCAGCTTGATGTGCCGGTATTTAATGTTATTGATCCAATTGTCCAAGAACTTGAAAAATATCAATCTCAAAGCATAGGAATTTGGGGAACTCGAGCTACTATTAATTCAAATGTGTACCAGGAAAAATTAAATAAATTATTACCAAAAGCCCAGATCAGAAGTACTGCTACCCCATTATTAGTTCCTTTAATAGAGGAAAATCTCTTAAAAGGTAATATTACAGAATCATTAATCAAGTACTATTTGGACAAATCACAAGTTAATCATTTAAATCATCTTGTTCTTGCATGCACGCATTACCCATTAATCGCGTCTCAAATTAGCAGGCAATTGAAAAGCCAAGTGACACTTTTAAGGACTCCTTCAATTGTAGCAGACCATCTGGAAATTGAATTAAAAAGACTGCAATTATTAAAGAAAAATAGTTCTTTAACTAATTACCATTTTTCTGTTTCTGATATTACCCCAACTTTTAAAGAAATTGGAAAAATATTCTTTGGTACTGGCATTAATCTTGAGGAAGAAAATATTTGGGAATCAAATAGCATCTGAGACAATTTTTGCACTCAGCAAGCATAAAGGAATTCCTCCTCCGGGATGAGCTGAACCTCCGCAGAAATAAAGATTCCTTAAAGCTCTTTGATTGGGATGTCTTAGGAATGCAGAAAAAGAAGAGTTACTGCTGGATCCGTATAAAGAGCCTTTCTCACTGCTAGTTTTAAACTGTATTTTCAATGGATCAAGATATTCTTCGCATTCAATCAATGAAGAAATATCATACCCTAATGTTCTTTGAATTTTATCTATTATTAGTGTTTTTGCTCGTGTCCTAATTATATCCCAATCTTGGCCACAATCACTGGGAACATTTATCATTACAAACCAATTTTCTGAATTCTCAGGGGCGTCTTGAATTATATTCTTTGAAGTAATATTAATATAAACTGTAGGGTCCGATGATAAATTTTTTGATTTAAATAAGCTATCAAATTCCTCCTTATAGTCTTTACTAAACAGAATGTTATGTAAATCCAATTCTGGAAATTTTGATTTCACACCCCAATAAAAAATTAGCGCTGAGGAACTGCGTTCTTGTGACAAAATTTTTACAGGCTCATTTAAATGAGGGAGTAATTTTCGATAAGTTGGAGTAACATCCATATTACTGACGACGATATCCGAACTTAAAATAAGTTCTCTCTGCTCTCTCTTAACCAAAATACCCCGAGCCTCTTTTTTGTCCGATATTATCTTTAATACCTTTTCATTAAAATGAAAATTAACCCCTTGACGCGTGGCAAGCTCTACCAGGCTATTAGTTATATCAATCATACCTTTTTTAGGAAGAAACGTTCCTATACCAAATTCTAAATGAGGTATCATACATAAAATTCCGGGCGCTTTATAAGGACTAGATCCATTAAAAGTAGCATACCTATCAAAAATCTGTATCATATGATCCGTTCTAAATCTTCTGCTATGTACACTATGCATGGAGGAAAATAATTTAAAAGAAGGAAGAGCGAGAATAGTTCTAAAAATTGAAAATCTCAAATATGTCTTTAATCTATGCAGAGATCTCTCTAAAAAAAATCCAGAAGTTGATTCATACTGTTTTTTAGCGAGTCTCATATGTGATCGAATCGCGTCACCAGATTCTCCTAAATTCATTTCAGCTTCCTCTATAAACTTGTCTATATCTGAATGTGCTGTCAACGACTTCCCATCTTCCCAAAAATATCGACAAGATTCTTCTTTCTTTATGTAATTAAAATGTTCTCTCGGGTTCTCACCGCATAGTTCAAATAATGCATCCACATTTTGAGGCAATGTAAATAAACTAGGGCCAGCATCAAATCGGTATTTATCTAATTTAATTTGACTCAGCTTACCTCCAGGGTATTGATTATTTTCATGGACATGAACCTCAAACCCTTTTTTTGCCAATCTAATTGAGGCAGCGATTCCAGCGATCCCTGAGCCGATAATTCTGACTACTTTTTTCTCTTCCATTCTATTATAGCATTGCGAACACTTCCACTTTTTTTCAGTAGTTCCAGAGAATCTAATTCATTAATTCCCTCTAATTTATAGAGCATTTTTATACCTCTTTTTATCAACTTGTCATTTGTCAATTGCATATCAATCATCATATTGCCTTCTACATGGCCAAGTTTTATCATTAAGGTCGTAGATATCATATTTAACACTAATTTTTGAGCAGTACCAGATTTCATTCTTGTACTTCCCGTCAAAAACTCCGGTCCAACAATAATCTCTATCGGGTGATCAACCAGTTTTGATAAAAGTGAACCTCCATTACAAACTAAACATGCCGTCAAACATCCAAATCTCTTTGCAGCCTTCAACCCTCCCAATACATACGGCGTCTTACCACTAGCAGTGATACCAATTATTGAATCCAACTTATTCACCTTATGTGTTTCTAAATCAACCCATGCCTGATTTTGGTCATCTTCAGCATTTTCAACCGCCTGTCGAATTGCTTGATCTCCACCAGCGATTATTCCATAAACTACACCATGACCTACTCCAAAAGTTGGCGGGCACTCTGAAGCATCCAAAATTCCTAGCCTTCCAGACGTGCCTGCGCCAATATAAAATAGTCTACCACCTTTTACCATTTTTTTAAAAACAGCGTCAACTAACAATTCGATTTTATAAATTTCTTTTTTTACCGCATTTGATACTTTATGATCTTCATTATTTATATTGGTTAATAGAAAATTTGTGTTCATACCTTCTAAATTCTCATATAATGACTCTGACTCAGTAATCATGATTAGTTTTTAATTTTTCTTAATACCGCGACATAATAGCCATCAGAATCTTCATCCATAGGCAAAATTCTTTTTTGTTTTTCCAATTCAAATATATTCTGATTTCGATTCAAAAACCGATCAATCTGATCCTCATTTTCTGAGGAAAGAATGCTACATGTTGCATAAACAAGAATTCCACCTGGCTTTAACAAAAACGAATAAGTGTCTAAAATTTGATACTGCAACTCAATAGTATCTGACAAAATTTCTGGAGTCAATTTCCATTTTATATCTACATCTCTCCGAATTACACCTGTACCGCTACAAGGCACATCTAATAACAATTTAGATGCCCAATTTGAAAATTTCTGCAGGTCTTTTTTATTTTGATAATGAAGTTTTTTTATACAAGTGACGCCGGCACGATTTGCTCGAATCTCAAGCTCATTAAGCTTTTTTCTGTTTGTATCAATGCATAATATTTCACCCCGGTTTTTCATATTTGACGCTAGAGACAAAGCCTTACCTCCTGCGCCTGCGCAACAATCTATAATTTTGTCCCCTTCGACAGGGTTAAGAAAACTCGGTATGAGTTGAGAGCCACCATCCTGAATTTCAAAAAGTCCTGATTTAAAACTATTTAAATTCTTTAAACTTTTTCTTTTTTTTAACACAATAGCATCTGAAGATATTTTAGTCACTCTTGCCTCTATGCCTTCCTTTGACAGGATTTCCAATAATTCATCCCTCGTGATTTTTAAAGTATTTGTTCTCAGAACAACATTAGCTTCTCGATTTAAAGCCTGTGAAATAACCCCCCATTCTTTTCCTAATTCTTTTTTAGCAATTTCATCAAACCATGGCGCATAACTCTGAGCAATACCAATCGATAAATTCTCTGGCGCACTTATAGTCTTATCAATAGCCCAGCTCCGATAAACTTCAAAAAGCTCATTTAATTTACCTTTTGATAAGCTTGATTCCTCGCCTTTTAAAAACCATAATAACCTCCACCAGCGTATCATTTCGTACGAATGTCTTGCTACAAATGCTCTATCCTTTGATCCCCATTTTTTATTGGATTTCAATTGCTTTTCTATGATCCTGTGAGCATAGATATTTGAACTAAAAGACTCCTTTAAAATTTCTAAAATACCATTAAGAAGATTGCTATATATTTTCACGGTTTCCAAGTTTCTGGATTTTGTAATCGATATAGATCAGAATAGATGCCCTTTGAATTCAGCAACTCTTTGTGATTCCCTTGCTGAACCAAATAACCATTGTCAAATACTAAAATTCTATCCGCTAAATGAACAGCACTTAGCCTTTGTGTTATGATTATTGTAGTCACTGTTTCCAATTCACTTTTTAACGCTGAAAGAATTTTTGACTCGGTATCCGTATCTACTGCACTCAGTGCATCATCGAACAAGACAATTCTTGGTTTTTTGATCAATGCGCGTGCAATGCTAAGTCGCTGTTTTTGTCCGCCTGATAAAGTGACTCCACGCTCGCCAACAAGAGTATCGTAGCCATCTAAAAACCCTTCTATATCAGAAGAAAGGTTGGCTACACCAGCATAAAATTTAACTTGATCTAATGAAGCATTATGACATCCAAATGAAATATTATCGGCTACACTATCGCTAAATAAAAATGGATCTTGCGGGACTGTTCCTATATGACCGCGAAGTTTTTCAAGCGAAATATTCTTTATTTCAATATCATCAATAAAAATCTCTCCTTCCGAGGGCTCAATCATTCGATTCATCAATGATGCTAGGGTAGTTTTCCCGGAGCCCGTTTTTCCAACGATAACAATTGTCTCTCCAGCTCTTATATTTAGATTCAAATCAATAATGGCTTTTTTTCCATTTTCAGGATATGTAAAAGAAACATTTTGAAAATTTATAAATCCGTTTATGTTATCTGGACGCACCGTATTCTCGTGATCCTTAATGTAGGGTTTGGTTTTTAAAAAATCATTAATTCTTTCCATCGAGGCCTCTGCTCTCTGAACCATGCTCATAACCCAACCAATACTTGCCACTGGCCATGTCAAAAGGTTAACATAGTATATGAATTCTGCAATAACCCCTGGGCTTAGTCTACCCCTAATAACTCCCTCGCCTCCAATCCAAACGGCAATAAGAGTACTCAATCCTACCAGAAGAAGAAGTAAGGGCATAAACAAGGCGTTTACTCGATATAATTGTTCATTTTTTTCAAATGACGTATGAGCACTAAGAGCATAACGTTCAGTTTGTTCTTTTTCTAGGCCAAAGGATTTCAGAACCCTAAGGCCCGAAAAAGTTTCTTGCGCCAATGTGCTTATCGCCGATTGCTGCTTCTGTAATTCATGACTTCTTAAATTTATTAAACCTGACACTTTATAAATACTCCAAACTAAAATTGGCATTGGAGCCAGAGTTAAGAGAGAAAGCTTTAAATCTACTGAAAACATAAACGCCAAAGTAATAATGGTAGCAAATGCGGTATTTATAGTGTACATCAAAGAAGGACCTACATACATTCGAACTTTACCTACGTCCTCCGAAATTCTATTCATTAAATCACCAGTACTATTGTTTTTCAAAAAAGAATTATCTAATTTTTGATAGTGATCATAAATATCATTTTTTAAATCGTATTCAATGTGCCTAGACATTACAATTATTGTTTGACGCATCAAAAAGGTGAAAAAACCTTTTAACATGCTCATTCCAAGAATGAGCAATCCGTACATTACTAAAGCTTGACGCAAGCCTGAATTTGGCTTACCTGATTCGTCTGAAATTGCAAAAGCAACCTGATCAAAAGCCCCCCGAACATAAATAGCTGGATAAACGGAAAAGCTTGCTGATAAAACAACAAAAAAAATTCCACTGAACAAAAGCCATTTATACTTCCAAAAATAAGGGTTTAACGTCCATAAGGATTTCATCTCTTAAAGGTAATACAAGGCATTTTGAGATTATATTTATTCGAGGCAAATTAAAACGAATTCAGTAGAAAAAAGAATTATTAATTTTTTTTAAGTCTGCAGAATTCCCGGATTGTAAGGTCTTTGAATGGGTGCATTATTAGCAGCTTCTATTCCCTGTGAAATCACGAATCGTGTGTCAGAAGGGTCTATCACAGAATCAACCCACATTTGCGATGCTGCGTAATAAGGTGACATATGTTTTTTATATTTCTTGTGGATATTTGACAACATTATTTTTTCATCTTCAGCAGATAATTCTTTGGATCTGGATTTTTCAATTTGAAGAAGAACTTTTGCAGCTTGATCACCTCCCATTACAGCTATTTTCGCTGTTGGCCATGCGACGATAAGTCTTGGGTCATATGCTTTTCCACACATTGCATAATTTCCAGCTCCAAAAGAGTGACCCACAATAATTGTGAATTTAGGAACAACGGAATTCGCAACCGCATTTACCAGCTTAGCTCCATCTTTTATTATTCCCCCATGTTCTGCTTTTGACCCAACCATGAACCCTGTAACATCCTGTAAAAACACCAATGGTATATTTTTTTGATTGCAATTTGCAATAAAACGGGCCCCCTTGTCTGCAGAATCTGAGTAAATCACACCTCCAATTTGCATCTCGCCTTTTGCATTTTTTATTATTTGACGATCATTTGCAATTATACCCACAGACCAGCCGTCTATTCGAGCATAAGCCGTGATTAATGTTTTTCCAAAATCCTTTTTGTATTCAATTAGAGAATCTGCATCTATGATACATTCCAATAAAGAATGCATTGAATATTGCTCAGCCCCCGATGGAATTCGTTCATATAATTTGTCTTGGGTCAATGGATTTAATGGAGTATTTCTGTTAAAGCCTGCTTTCTTTGTTTCGCCCAATTTATCGACAATATCGCGTAAAGTTAATATTGCTTCTTCATCATTTTTCACCTTATGGTCAATAACACCTGATATCTGTGTTTGAGATATTGCGCCACCTAAAGTTTCATTATCTATTTCTTCTCCAATAGCTGCCTTTACGAGATAGCTGCCTGCTAAAAAAATACTTCCCGTTCCCTCAACAATAATTGACTCGTCACTCATTATTGGTAAATACGCACCTCCAGCCACACATGGACCCATTACTGCCGATAATTGAGGAATCCCGTGACTACTCATAACCGCATTATTTCTAAAAATTCTTCCAAAGTGCTCTTTATCAGGAAAAATTTCATCTTGCATAGGCAAGAATACTCCTGCAGAGTCAACTAAATAGAGAATCGGAATTCTGTTTTCCATGGCTAATTCCTGGGCACGTAGATTCTTTTTAGCTGTCATTGGAAACCATGCCCCTGCCTTTACGGTAGGATCATTAGCCACTACGACACACATACGACCCTTGACTTTTCCCATTACAACTACTACTCCTGCTGCCGGTGCTCCCCCGTAGCTTTCATACATATCTTCAGCTGAAAATGCACCAATTTCAAAAGACTGAGTATTTAAATCCAAAAGCAATTTTACTCTTTCACGTGCGCTTAATTTACCTTGAGCAGAAAGCTTTTCTAGTTTTTTTGAGCCACCCCCTTTATAAATAATTCTTAAACGCCTATTTGTCTCTGCAATCAGCATTTTTAATTCGTCCACGTTTTTGTTACTTTTTATTGACATATCTTTTGTTTGAGATTGCTAATATGATGCAGATTATTCTTTCAAAGGTTTATTATTCAAAATCCATTCTGCCGATTTTACCCAAATTTTATCTTGAGGAGAGGGGTCAGATAAAAAAAGTATAAGCCTTAACCCATTGTCTATTTTTTGAAGAAAAAGAGCATCTGAAATTTTATCCCCTAACAAATCACCGTACCAAAAAAGTTCGGGAACACAATTATTTACAGTATCGACCAAGCTGGGTCCAATATTCTGAAAAAGGTCATTATTATCTTTTCCACCCCGGTTAATGGTAGCTATTAATGAATAGTTTTCAATGCTGCCACAAATACCATTAGATGAGACGGCCCCAGTTGCATTGAGTGTGAGTCTATCAGTTTTACTTCTTTGAGAAAATGTAAAGCTTTTGCCTGGATAAAATGAGGGAATACTGGGGTCATAAAAACCAATGGAACCTGTGTCAATTGCAAAAGGACAGCCGAATAAAAAATGACTGCCAAAATCCCTATTGTGCCTTATATCGAATTCTAATTCCCCTGGATTAGATGGGAATTGACTTAAGATTATTTGGGGGTTCACGTTTAATATGTTCGCAAGCCCTTCATCTGAAATAACAATAGCATACCATCTCAAAGAGAGATCAATTTCACCAATATTACCAAAATAATTATATGCCTCAGTTATAATTTGATATTGATTCGACTCTATTAATTTCATTTTCTTTCTCTCATCTCCCGCTATTCCCCCCTCCTCTAGCCAAAGTATTAAAGAATCTCTGGAATACCCCGGGCTTTTATCATATATGATTTTAATGAGGCTATCACTAGCCCAATTATATTTATTTGAAATTAATATTAGTCGTAATAACTGATATTCCGAAAGTTTATACCATTTTTCTTCAGATTCAGATAAAATGAACTTTATTTGAACAGAGTCAATATCTAGATTTCTATAAATAGAGAATTTCTGATTTACAATCGAATCAATTCTATAAATTGAATCCTCAACGAATTTCGAACTATTCGGAAAATATGTTTTATGCAAACTATCCAACTGCCCAAAAACAGCTTGTGACATCAGGAATAGTGATAATATTATAACCCGCAGCATCAATAATTTTTCTTTTTTCTCTTTCGAAGTCTTTCCCAAAAGAAATAGGAGACTAGCATTACCAGAAAAGGAATAAAATAACTAGTTGGCTCGCCTATACCATGAATTACAGTAAATAAGCGCTCTTTTCTAATTGAATTCAAGAATCCATCAATAAAACCATCTTTAGACATAAAAATAAAAACAGGTTTTCCTAAAATATGATCCTCGGGGACTAAACCCCAATAACGACTATCCCATGAATTATGTCGATTATCTCCCATCATCCAATAATAATCTAATGAAAACATATATGAAGATGATGGCTCTCCATCTATTAAATATTTATCTCCTTCTATTATTAATTCGTGCCCTTCGTAAATATTTATAGCTCTTCCATATTTTAAAACATTCTCATAATTCAAATCCATAACTTGACCAGCTTTTGGAACCCAAAAGGGGCCGTAGTTATCCCTAGACCATTTAAAAAAAATAGTATCGTTATGTCCATCAGGATTTGGATATGTCATCATAGGTCTGATATAATTTTCGTTATACCATTTGATTGCTTCTGGTGTGCCCTCTGAAAAAATATTATCTCCAGGTGTATTCAAACAAATAACAGTATCAATATTATTTTGAGCCTGAAATTTAGGGAGTGCATCCGTTGAAATAGTAACCATGTATTCATTACTCGTTACTTGAATAACATCACTCAAATTTTGATTCGAAACTATCCGGTTATCCAGATAATTTATATCAAAATCCCGTTTTAGTTTACGAGGATTAAAGCCTCGACCATTGGTTTTTACGTAATAACTCCATTGAGGATTGGCTCTTTCAGGAAATTCTTGGAATTTATTATTTATTAAAATTTTACGATCAATAATTGAAATTGTATCGCCGGGTGTAGCCACGCAACGCTTTACGTAGTTATCCTTTTTATCAACTGGCCTTCCGGGATCTACGGGTACATTGAATACTACAGCATCCCCTTTCTTAATAGAGGTAAATGCAGGTAATCTCAAGTAAGGGAACTTTACCCAATTCAAATAACTCGGCACATCAGTGTAAGGGATAAGATTATGCATGAGAGGAATACTTAAAGGAGTATTCGGAATTCTTAATCCGTAATGAAGTTTACTTACAAATAAATAGTCTCCAACCATTAATGACTTTTCCATGGAGCCTGTAGGTATGTTGTAAGCCTCAAAAGTTGTCATACGAACTGCACCGGCTGCTACGATAGCAAAAAAAATATGATTCCAAACTAAAGGCAGTTTTCGACGAATTAATTCATTATCACGGGGTAATAATTTCAACTCTTTGGAATAATTCAGATAACCTAAGTAGACCCCTGCAGATGGTATTGTAAGGAGTATATGTTTATTATCTCTGAACCCGAAAACATGAAGTAATTCATAAGATAAAATAATAGACATCACATTATCAATTACTGGGATATAACATAATATTGACCACCAGCTTGGTCTGCCAACAATTTTCAATAGAGCGATCGTGCGATAGACTGGAACCCATGCTTCCCACGAAGCCCTTCCCGCAGATTTAAAAAACTTCCATGTAATAATTGAACTCCAGAGATTAATTAAAACATAATAGAATAATACTTCGAACATCATATTTATTTTTAAGAGTATTTCAGTACCAAACAAAAATACCATTTATCTGCTGTGCAATGAGAAACGTATTCAATACCTTTACGTAATGGAAAATGACCGTATCCCGGTAAGTGTTTATGCTGAAATGACGCCGAACCCAGCTGTAATGAAGTTTGTTTCAAACAAGCGGATGATTGACCTGGAGCATGTTGAATATCATGATATTGAAGAAGCTCGAAACTCTCCTCTGGCAAAAAAATTATTCCATTTTCCATTTGTAAAAGAGATTTTTATATCGAGCAATTTTGTAGCAGTACATAAATACAATGTAGTTGAGTGGGAAACCGTGACCTTAGAAATTAGAGAATTAGTTCTTGAATTTCTTCAGTCTGGACAGCCAGTTATTGAAAAAACTGTTTCTATTGATGTTGAGAAAGTACTGGATCAAGCAGATCCGATAGAAAGTCCCACAAAAATGACTGAGATAGAAGAGCGTATTGTTGATATTTTAGAAGAATATGTAAAACCAGCCGTTCAACAAGATGGAGGTAATATATCTTTTGTAAGCTATGAAAACAAAATAGTTAATGTCCAACTTCAAGGAGCCTGTTCTGGCTGCCCCAGCAGCACCCTTACCTTACAATCTGGAATAAAAAGCATTTTACAACGGATGCTTCCAACTTTAATTGAAGATGTTATCCCGGTTTAAAAATAAAAATTTATGGGGGATAATCTTCGTGCAGTATAACAAATGGCAACAATTTTAAATTTAAACGGTCACACCCCTAACATTCCCAAAGATTGCTTTATTGCGCCTTCAGCGACTATTATTGGTGAGGTTTTAATGGGCAATGAATGTTCGATTTGGTTTAACGCTGTCATTAGAGGTGATGTCAATTCCATAAAAATTGGTCGAGGTGTAAATATTCAAGATAATGCAGTGGTGCACTGTACCTATAAAAAACATTCTACAACTATTGGGAATCATGTTAGTATTGGTCATAATGCCATTATTCACGGATGTAATATCCATGATAATGTTTTGATTGGAATGGGCAGTATTGTTATGGATGGTTGTATCGTTGAATCCAATAGTATTATTGCGG
>MDSX01060752.1_pt1 | contig 19508 bp, 20 predicted proteins | sample 811141 | NCBI WGS metagenome assembly MDSX01 (sample SAMN05326642, study PRJNA326480) | marine metagenome | isolation source: seawater | place: Atlantic Ocean: South East | collected 2010 | reverse complement strand
TGTCTACCAATTCCATCACCCGGGCACAATTTTTGGTGAGGCGTCGGCCGGATTCGAACCGGCGAATGGCGGTTTTGCAAACCGATCCCTTAGACCACTTGGGTACGACGCCACGTAAAATATAATGTAAAAAATCGAACATGAAATTACCGATATTTAGCTATAAGTCAATCAAGCAAATCTAAATAATAATTCTCGAACGGACTCCATTTTAGTATTCAGATCATCAAGAACCTTATTCTGCATCCACAGCTGCGCAGAAATTGATAGAAATCCGACAATGAGGATACTGTAAATTATTTTTACATGTTTATCCATATAACTACTCCTTTTACAAATAGAATATTCTTAAGTTAAATTATGAAAGCATCAAATTTAAACATATATCAGCGCCTTAGGGATTTTAATGTTCCCTCTGCAGTTCTTGACGAAATTTTTTCAAATAGTGAGGATTTATCAACCTTAATTAAATCATGGAATGAGCTAAAAGAGCACAATTTAAAAGAAGATCAAATAGCCGAGGCTGTATCTAAGATAATTTTAAAAGAACTTGGTGATGATTTTCTTCAATCGTTAGAGAATTCATCGATATAAAAATAATGATATCGTATGTTTCTTTTTTTAGGATTAACAATATTCGGATCATACTTTTTTCTTATTAATTGACCGACAGCACTTTTCACTTTTTCTGAATATTTAGCAAGATTTTCATCTTTTGGATTTTTCTCTGAAGCAAAAAGGTAGTTCGTACTCTCAAAGTGTACCTTCTTAAGGTCTCCCGTTTTCGGTTCGTCTAAATAATAACCAACCTGAGCTTCTACTTCTCGCTGTATTCGTAAAATATATTTATAGTCAGCAGTTGGTTCAATTGGTTGAGATAGAGCGTAATCCCATAAAAAAAATAAAAAAAACATCGATTTATTATTAACATTCAAAGCTTTTGTCCGTTTGTTAAGGTTAAGTATAGCAATAAAGTAGCCGTGCAGTAGGTTATACTTGATGCTTTTCCTGTAAATTTTTTTGACACCGCAGAATCCTCTTTAAGCTGTTTTTTATCAATTTGATCATGAACCACTTTGGATTGATTTTTATATTTACATCTTCTAGTGTCGATGTAGTATTTTATTTTTTCAAAACTCGACAAAGATTCAAGCCCCTCACTCATAGCTTTTTCAATTTCTAAGGTTTCACACGTACCAACCCATTCTACATATTCTTTTGAGTCGACATCGACCTGATCGATTTGAGCAAAAACAAGGTTTGAGGAAAAAATGAAAAGGCATTGTGCTAAGAATTTCGCTCTAGGACATGTGATGTACATACTATATACCCAAAACGAGGTTTAATTGAAAAACTGGAAGTCTTCCAATCTTCATTGGAGGACCGTTTACTTTTTCACCTTCGAGTTTCCAGTTTTTGTCACTGTAGCTAGACATGAAATAACCAAGACTACCCTCAACAGATAGCAACCTTGAAAAATAATACCTGTAGCCAACTTGACTGGAAAACCCTATCCAGCTTTTAGTCATACTGCTTCCAGTTTTTAGGCTAATACTTCCGTTCCCGTAAGAAGATAAAAAAACGTCCCAATCCTTTGTTGGGGCTTTAGCGGTAATAGTCACAGAGCCCTTGTTTAGCATTGGTGCAAGTGAAAAGTTGAGCTCCATTTTTTCTTTCATCATATAAAAGGTTTCAAATCTAAAAGAGCGATAAGATATGTTTCTTCTGTAATTTGAACTGCCTATAGATCCAAAATGCAATGAATGTGATTGAGTATAACCAATTCTAACATTTGGATAAATTTGATATCTCATTCCCCAGTTTAATAGTAAATTTTTACCAACAAAACCGATCTTTGGTACTGGTTCACTTGTTTCTATTTTTGGATTATAGTAACCTGTCCCAATAATAAAGTTAAGTTTTGGTTGTGAAAACAACGTAGCCGTTAAAACATAGAGAATAAAGAAAAATTTGATCATAAAATATTTAATAAACATTGGTCTAAAATTACAAAATTTTTTTACCATTGGCATGAATTCAAAAAATTGCAATAACTGCGTATTTTTATTTTATTTTGTTTCTGTGTTTTCATATTCTCAGGAATTAACTGTTGAAAATATTGCTTCTGATTCGACCCTATCAATCCAAGCAGATTCATTGATTGGTCAACAAATTGACTCCCTATTACTGGAAAAATTTACAATATACGGAATTGCTGCATACGGTAATGGTCTTTCTGTTCCTGATGCTGAAGTAACGCTCCTCGATACACTTGAAAAAACACTAGAAAAAACCAGAACCACTACTAAGCTATTTAGAAGATTTTTTGGTGGAAGATTCAAATTTGAAAATGTATTACCCGGTCATTATATAATTTCTGTTGATTTGGGAACTCGAGTTGGTATAAAAAAGCGCATACACTTAAAAGACAAAGATCTAGAATTAGGTGTTATTAAGAATGAAGTTGAGTTTCCAAAATATGTGATTGATGATTACACAGATTCTACGCGCATTTATTTCAAAAGGTTGAACACTGACCCGGTTGAACCTGACTCGATTAATGTTCGGCACATAATTGTTAGCTTAGACGGAAGTGCGAGCACTGTATACATAGACTCTGTATTAAGAGATAGTCTTTTTTACACACTTTCAGGCGAGCTAACAAGAGATTCTATACCGATGGATAACACATATATTGTCTATAGCGACTATGGGTATATTTTTCATCAAAGCAGGTCGTTCAGAAATAGGGTTAATGAAGTTCAAAAACGAGACGGGTTTATAATCTTTCACAGTGGAGATACTCTTGATTTTGACAATATATTCTTTGAGCCTTCTTTAAAAACACCAGACGTTGCAACTTTTCATTACAATGACTCTACTGGGCTTCCAAGATTTCATTCGTTTTATGATATTTATAAGATTTATACGGGTCCATCGTATATTGAACGATCGATTCGAAGAGGTTTTTATTCTGGTCTAGCTTTACACGGCACAGCTATGGGAGTTAGTATGTTCAGAAAAAAATCATTAAAACCTTCGAGCTACTATTTACCTAACTTTTCAAAGCCTGAACAAAAACCGAGTAATTATTATTCTATGATTACCTCGTTTTCGTTTTTATCCCTAGCGTGGGTGGGTTATGATTGGTATATGGATAGAAGATCAAACTATTTTACCCCAAAAGATGAACTTACACCTTTTCCTAGCAGTATGTTTGTTTTTTCAACGAAAGAATGGACTAAAAAACAAATAATGCCTTTATTTGACCCTATTTACAAAAGCAGGACATACAGATTGTGGCAGATTAGAAAAAAAGAAAAGGCAAAGAATAAAAGGTCTAAGAGAAAGTCAGTATTTGATTAAAGCTGTCCACCAAGTGCCTGTATTGCAATAAGCAGGCCTTCTGGAGTTGCTGAATGAGGTGCATTTACTGGATCTAGAATATCCAACTGAGAAGCTGCATTTACATAATCTGAAAGATTATAGTAGGCCTGAATAAGTGCATAGCGCACATCTTTATAATTAATTTTAGTGTTGTAGCTAAATTCATAATTTGGTGAGCTCTCAAGAAGGTATACAGCCGTACTAACTACATTTGAAGAATAAGTATCTGCTCCTTGTGAGTTCAACAAAACGCCGCTAATGGATAGTCCAGCCCATGCATCCTTCTTTGATTTACTAGAAAGCTTTACTGAGTTTGGCTTTAAAAAATCAAAGTCGATATAGGAGGTCATAGCAAAATCTGGTGATTCTTGGGCAAAAATAGTTGCCCAGGCCCTGCCGAGCTTTGCTTCGTTTGAAATGGAATCGTAAATAGAGCTAACAAAGGAAGCTACGATAGCCTCTTGAAACTTTTTCCTGCTTTGTATATAATCTTTGCTTGAGAATAGTGCCCACCCCTCGTCTGTTAGCGTAGAAATGCTCGATGAAATATCTTTTATACCACTGAGCTGAATTTTAGTGGGATTTGCTCTTATTGAGCTATTATGGCTAACCTCTATCGCTTTAGAGGAAGTGTTTTGGGTAGGCGCGTAGCGGACCGTAATAGTTTTGCTTGTATTAGGTGAAAGTGTAAGGCTCGTTTGGCTACCAATAGTAAAGTCGCTTAATGGAAGGTCCAGTGACAGCTCAAGATCAAATCCAGATGACTCGCTGTTTTTAAATACGAGATCCAAGTCTTTCGTATTACCTGCAACTACTAATCCAAAATTAAGACCGACAGGATCTATAGAAAATGATACTGGATTGCCTCCAATACCAGATAGGTAGAATTCATTAAAAGATTTATCGTTTTTAACAACCAGCTTGCCTGTATACTCCTCTGATGCGGTAGGGATAAAAGATAGATATATTTCTTTTGATTCATTTTTTTGAAGAACAAGTATACCACTGAAATCCATAGAGAAGTTTGGAGAATCAATAATTTCAACACTTCCTGTAAATGGACCAGAAGAAGCATCGGTATTAACGATACGTATTTTTTTAGAAACGCTTTTACTTATCTCAACTCTTCCAAAGTCATGCTCAACTGTAGGGGTAAATTCTAATACATATTTTTCTTCTTCTTTATCCTCACAGGATATTAAGACCAAGGAAAGTAAAATAAATAATTTTGCCATAGAACGAATCATCTAGAAATAACCATTTTTTTTGTTTTTGTAAATGATTCAGTGCGCAATTGATAAAGATAAACGCCACTCCCTACAGGATTACCTAATGCGTCATTACCGGTCCATAAAACATTATATCTACCTGGTGTTTTAAATTCACTAACTAAGCTTACAATTTTTCTTCCCAAAATGTCATAAACTAATAGCGATACATCGCCTGCTTCGGAAATATCGTAACTAATGCGAGTTTCAGGATTGAATGGGTTCGGGTAGTTTTGCGATAAAGAATATTCTGTTGGAATAACTTGATCATTAATAGTAGAAAGGTAAGAACCAGATCCTTTTTTTATTAGAGCAAAATGGCCTAAAAATTCTGTATTAGCATAGACTGTTGCCTTATCAACAGATTGGTAGGTTAAAAGCTCCTCCCACAACTCTCCGTTCCAATACCCAATTGATATATCTTCTGATTCAATATTTTTTAGATCAAACGAGATCTGAGCAGGACTGTTAAGCTTATGTTTCACTGGAGAAACAGTATATACGTCAGATTGAGTATTTTCAGCATTGACACTATTCTTGTTTGTCAGAACATTTTTACCAACAACAATATATGCGTCATTCTCAATAGAGTTTATGGGAAGATTTATATTAAAAATATTATCCCTAGAAGATGTAATTAATGGCTTTGAAAGAACCGAATAACCAACATTATACTTAAAAGTTGTGTCATATTTTATTGTACTATAGAGATATGTTCCTGATGTGCGAATATCCAGCTTGCCACTAGCTTTTAATTTGAAGTCAGCTACAAGAATAGAGTCATTTGATGCTAATTGGGCTGTATTTAAAAATTCAACCTCACCTTCATTGGTTGCATAGATATTGGTATCATCATTGTTAAAAATAGAGTTACCAATTATATAGATTTTAAGCTGATCATTAAACACGCTATTTTGTATGAAGCCAGCATGAAGGTTCGGAGTGGTCGTATTTTTTACGAGCCACGAAGTTTTAAACATTAGATTCCAACCCGGCCCGATACGATCACCACCTGAAAGACCTACATCTCTTAGCGGAGTTACAGATCCGCCTCCATAAATAAAACTATGCTCCGTAGGGACATCGCTACTCATACCAAAATAAACACCGTTAGTGTCATCTTCAACGGCTCCTATTAAAATTTTACCAATGTTCGTCAAGCTACTAACATATGGAGTTAAATCAATGTCAACCCATCCAATTCCACTTACCCCGCGTGCTTTACCATCTATAGTTATTGGCGGCATGATATCTTGCACACTTCCATTTTCATCTAACACTTTCCAAACATGAAGCTTGAAAGACTTCCCTGCAGAAGCTGGGATAGCTGCGCCAGAACTGAAATCTTGAGCAAAGCCTAAGTTTATTGTGGTACTCAATAATTGATTTTCACCAACTATAGGGTCAAATTCAACTGCCCAGCCACAGCCAGGACTACCACCGCATCCAAAATATCCAAATTGACTGCCAGACGATGATTGATACAAATCTACGATTCCATCATCGTATGCTATTTCAATCTGATCAAACCAACCGCCGGTATTTTCACCTTCAGATTTATAATTAAAAGGGGCATTAAAGTTTCTAGCATTACTTACTACGAATAATGCTTTGTTGGTTTTAACGCCGGTATTTGATACAAGGTGCTTTTCTCCTTCCTGGAGATCTTTTATGTAAATTGAATCATCTGTAAACTCAAGAGAGGTATAGTAAAAACCGCCAACTTGAGTTGAAAAAGTTATTGGCAATGAATCGGCGACACTGGAGCCATATTGAATATAATTAACATCATAATTGAAGATTGTATTATCAGTTGATTCAATGCGGCCAGTATTATGAACAAAGTTAACATTTGCTCTACCCACTCTATCGTAATCATATCCTAAAGCTGAATTTTTTGATTTATCATTTATTACGTTTGCTATATGCCACCTTTTGAACCATGCAGGAACACCAACTCCAGCATTATAAATATTGAGAAGGCGCTGAAATGCTTGCAAGTCTGTAGCGTCTATCTCTTGGAATTTTAACAGTGATTCATATCCAAACTGCTCGGCAAAATACAAAACAAATAGGCCGCCCATCGAATAATGTTCTCCCGTTAATTCAAAAGACCATCCCGTATCACCTGTTCCGCTTAAGTATGAACTAGGAGAGAATCCAGGATAACCTGTTCCCGTAATTACAGATGCTACCTCACTCATACCTTCATTGAACTTTCTTCCTTTGTTATAATAACTATAGTGAAGTAAATGCTGTAGCTCATGCGCCATAGTGCTTTTTGCAAAAGCTTTTGAGATTCGAGAGTCCATATACAGAATATCTCTTTGATTACTACCAGCTCCATTTCCTTGATCGGCTGACGAAAAATATCCCGCAGCCCCTGAAAACATCTTGTAGAAAAGAAAATCTGTAATACCGTCGCCATCTTTGTTGGGCTCATTACCAAAGTGATCTTTCACAATAGCGTATGCACCTTTGGTAGTATCACGTGAACCAGCAGGAGTAGACTCCTCCATAAACGTTAAAAATTCGGCAGCTGTAGTGTTGTTTATCACGGAATTACTAATCCCGATCTCATTTACATCTGCCCAAATAGCAATTTTACTACCTTTGACTAGTAATTGAGCTGTAATTTGAACATCTATTTCTTGCCCAATGTTAACTGTATCATCAATGGATACCCAAAACTTCTGAGTCATACCAACACTATAGGTCTTGTTGAGCGCTGGTGGCATTAGCATACGCTGATAAACATCAGGGTAGAATTTCTTCATTTTCTCGCGCTGATTTTGAATGTATTCTTCTGTAAAAATAGGAGCGCCGCAAAAGTGCGATTCATCATTAGATGATTCATGTGAATGCAGACTTGCGTTATTTAATACCCCTTGCGAAAAACCAAAGGATAAGAACGTAATCGTATATAATAATGACTTCATTTATAAAACCCTACTAATGAATCTAAAATGAATATCTAGGGCCAACCAAGATATAAATATGCTATCTTGGAAGACGATCATCCATATCAGCAACAACGTACGCGATTACAGCCATTGATGCTACACACCTATTGAACTCATCCTTATCTACTTTATCGAACGTATCTGCTGGTGTATGATGATACCAAAAATATTTAGACCCGTCAACCTTTAGGCCCATACCTGGAACGCCCTCACGCATGATGGGTCCAATATCAGCACCACCACCACCTTTTGTGATTTCTCCAGATTCTATTCTTTTTAATAGTGTTCCAATATCTTGCAAAATCTTAAAGGCCTCATCGGATCCCGTAAAGCCGAAACCAGAAGGTTTAAATACGCCCGCGTCTGATTCCATTGCTAATATGTAATTATCTAGATTATTAAAATGAGCGTCTCTGTAAGCTTCACCACCACGCAAACCATTTTCCTCATTTGTCCACATTACAGCGCGAATAGTGCGCTTTGGCTTTAAGCCTAGATCTTTAATCAATTTAATTGCTTGCCACGCAGCCACGCAGCCACCTCCATCATCATGAGCTCCCTGACCCGCGTCCCAAGAATCAATATGACCTCCAAGAACGATTATTTCTTCTGGATATTCTGACCCAATAATCTCACTCATTACATTTTGCGAAAGAACATCTTCGTAGGATTTAGCCTCCATATAAAGAGATATCTTAATAGTTAAACCCCTATCTGCCATCCGACCCATCATCGCGGCATCCTCAAGCGTTATAGCGGCATGCGGAATCTTTTTAACATCCTCTTCATAAGCACTAGTTCCAGTGTGGGGTGTATTCATTGAATATGGACCAACCGAACGAATTAGGCTTGCGATACCTCCCACCTTAGCAGCTTCTGATGCACCCCTATATCTATATTGAACGGTTTCACCATAAGTAGTAAATGGTACATTGTATAAAACGATCTTCCCTTTTGCGTCTTTTGCTCTCAACTTAAGATCTTCGAAACTATTAACAACAAAAACCTCACCACTTATTCCCCTAGGCCCCGTACCTACACTACCACCTAAACCTAAAATCGCTAAATCTTTTCTCCAGGGCGAGGTCATAACAGCAGACTCGTTTCCTCTAACCCACTTTGGCACCATCACGTCTTCTCCTCGAACATTATCAAGTCCATCTTTTTTCATCTCACTTTTAATCCATTCAAGGGTTTTTTCCAGATTTGTTGAACCGGAGAGTCTAGGGCCAAATGTATCCAGCATTTCCCCCAAACGATTATACCCTTGTGAATCCGCCATAGACCTGTTGATAATCAGGTCAGCATTTTTCTTATGTTTTTTAGCTATTTCACCTAAAGGTACTGAAGAACTATCTTTGATCGTACAGGAAGAAAGCAGTAGTAATGAAGATACAGCTAATACTCTTGTAGGGATGGTAGTCATTAAACACTCCTGTTGTATAAGTTAATTATATTATTATAATTTAATAAAAATTATCTGCAATATTAGATAGTTTTCAAAAATATATATAAATTGGCTATTACATGGACTGGTTAAAAGATAATTATACAAACTTACTTGAAAACCCTTTTGTTAGGTCTGGCCTAATAATAGTTGGCTCTATTATTATCGCAAAAATTACAGATTGGATATTTGTAGGCTTTTTCAGAAGATGGTCAACCAAGACCAAAACAAATCTTGATGATAGTATTGTAAATTTTCTTCATAAACCGATATTCTACTCTATTCTGTTCTTCGGTTTTTCTACTGGAGTTAACCTATTAGGTCTTCCTGAATTTTTAAATTTTGCCATACTCGGTATTTTCAAAACAGCAACCATACTTATATGGCTTTCCCTTTTCGTAAAAGTGTTCACCGTTTCTATGGAATGGACCACAAAAAGAACAGATAATAAGATCCTCCAAAGCAGAACGCTTCCTCTTTTTAATAACTTGGGTAAAATTGGAATTGGCCTATTGGGTACATATTTTATCTTTCTTAGCTGGAACATCAATATTAATGGTATTCTTGCATCTGCTGGTGTTTTAGGTGTTGTTCTTGGTCTGGCCGCAAAAGATACCGTAGCAAATTTCTTTGCAGGTGTTTTTTTAATGGCCGATTCACCGTTCAAAGAAGGTGATTATATTATGCTTGAAACTGGCGAACGTGGCTATGTTAAGAATCTAGGTTTACGCTCAACGCGATTTATGACACGCGACGATATTGAAATAACCATTCCAAATTCGGTCATCGCAGCTGCAAAAATTATCAATGAAAGTGGAGGCTCAGGAGTTGAGGATATAGAGCGAATTCGAATCAGTGTGCAAGTGGCGTATGGTTCAGATGTAGATCAAGTCAAAAATATATTGAAGTCAATTGCATTGACAAACAAAAACGCATTGGATAGCCCAGATCCTAGGGTGCGATTTAGAGAATTTGCAGAGTCAGGAATTAGATTAGAACTTCTTTTTTGGATATTTAAACCAGAAACCCGAGGAAGAACTATAGATGCTGTAAATACTGAGATATACAAACAATTCAATCAAAATGGTGTAACAATACCCTACCCCACAATGAAAGTGGTAATGCCTGATAAATAAATGAATGCCTATCAGGTTCTATATTTTATTTATTAGAAATAATAAATTCTGATATTACTACAGAACCACTCAATAACTCACTTGGCTTCAATCTCAAGTACTTATCAAAAAACTCCAAAGATAATTGATTGACCAGCGCAACAGATCTTTTTCGATTTATATCACCAATTTCTACCAAATATTTACCAATAGGTGTAAAAAGTGGTGCATCGCAAAAGTTTAAATGTCGAGTTTCCTTAATAATAATATGATGTGAAGGGCCGGTATTATTTTTATGTAAATCCTCTGAAATCGAAGGGCTGGATGGATAATCGGAATCAGTCCAAGATGGTCTTCCCATATACAAATACGGCAAATCAATTCCTTTGCGAATGAGGTCATCTGGCAATGGATTCATCCAGCCATCGATGACAGATACAGCCTTGACTCTTTTATCATTATTTCCCGTTAGCGCAGCAGTCGATCCTCCAAAAGAATGACCGGTAATACCAATACGATCAAGATCAAGATATCCGTTTAATGGATGCCTAATTGAGCCCGACTGAATTTGCTCTAACTGATCCATAATAAAACGTAGATCAGACACTCTTGTATTTATTTGACGTCGACGGATATTAACACTGTCAGGGTTTCCTGTTATTTCAGATCGGTAGTCAGCAATAAATCCATCTGGGAAAACAGAGATATTCGCGTCATAGGTATGATCTAAAGCAAAAACCGCATATCCGTTACTTGCAAATCTTTCCGCTAGAGAGGTATGCAATTGTCGCATCCCTGTAATCCCATGAGATATAATTAGGATCGGCATTGGACCAGCAGTGGGGTCTGGTTGAATATTAAGGGAGCTATTCGTTTTGATTAGGTCAAGGTGCATAGCTAAGAAGCTGGGAAAACTTCCGGCTGCAGCTATGGTCTTTGCCCTGGCATTCAAATTATCTAAAAAAGGCAGTCTTTCAGACTTCTCTTGATTGATTCCAGGATACCATATTTGTACCATAAACTGTCTTTTGTCATTATTGTTTTCAGGGGTGAACCATTCTTCGCGACCCTCATCAACCCAATGATGGATCAAAGATCCGGTTTCATGAGGACCTTCAGGATCTGGAAATGAGATAATGGGAACAATGTTTGGCAACACAAAAGAAAAGCAAAATGCCGTACTAATTAAATATTTTACGGTTTTACCGGAATTTTTATTTAAAAGTATGAGCGTAACAGATAAAAAATAGGCGGGGAAAAGTTGCCATCTAGCTCCGTTGAAAAGTATATGTAAAGTTATACCGCCAATTAGGGCTATACGATTATTCCTTTTTAATCGAGCAAAAACGTAATAGCTGTAAATTCCCCATATAATTGCACCAAAAAGTAAAAAATCGACTTTAATCATTTTAAAAGCACCATTTTTTTTGTTTCAATAAAATCAACAGTTTCCATTTGATATAAATACACACCAGCTGGCACTTTATTACCAAAATTGTCTGTTGAATCCCAAAACAATCGATGAGTTCCGGCTAATGTATTGTCAAAGTTGAAGGTTTTAATTGTTTGGCCAAGCATATTGTATATTGAAATCTTTATAGATGTATTAACAGGTGTATCAAACTGTATTTGAGTTTGCGGATTAAATGGATTCGGGTAATTCGAGTAAAGCACATAGGAAGAAGGGATTTGCCTTTTATCTATACTCAAATAGTCAGATCGATCAACAATAACTGTTCTATCGTTTCCTGTTATTTCAGTGGTATCTTTTCCATCGGTAGCGATCATACTAAATGAAACCGATGCTACAGTGGCAGTTGGTATTTGTTCAAATGTTTTTTGCAAGAAATCATCATAAGGTATTAAATGGAAAACACTTTGCGTTTTATACACCTCTTCTTTTTTAGAACCATTTGTACCAGCAAACAAAATATATGTTACTTGATCACCATCGGCATCTTTGCTTTCTTCCCATTTTAATGAGTATTGTAATTCAGAATTATCAGAAGAAATAAATATTGTATCGCGCTCTGAACTTAGCCAAGTAAAATCTTCAGGAGGTTGGTTTTGAGCAACTGCACTCTGGAGCGCTCCTTCATTAATCCATTTGCCAATAAGCTCTACCTTCGAAAGTGGAACATCGTTAGAACTCGGTGGCATACTACCATCATTTATTCTTCTCCACAAAAGACTGCTTTGATGATCACCAGGAAGAATGGTTGGTCCACTATTACCTCCACGCATTAAAGCTGCGTAAGACGATAAATCTTGACCTCCACTTGATCCACCACCTGTATGGCAACCGCTACAATAGCTATAGAAAATTGGTTCAATTTCGTTTTTATAATCTACTTGGGAATACAATGAATTGTATAAAACCGCAAATAAGAATATGATGGATTTATTCATTTTTTTCAAAATCTTTGTATAGCATGCTTGGCTGTACGCCCTTATTGCTTTGATATTTCTTTGAACGGTAAAGATCAAAATCGCCATCAATTGTGTGATAGAAGATTTGACAAATTTCGAGACCAGAATAAATTCGTATTGGCTGAACGCAGAATATTTCTAAAGTCCAAAATCCATCAAAACCAATATCACCAAATCCAGCAGTAATATGAATGAACAGACCTAGTCTACCAACAGACGATCTGCCTTCAAGCATGGGAACGTATTTATCCGTAGAGGTTCTTTCAACAGTACGACCCAAATACAATTTGTGGGATTCAAGTAATAAACCATCTTCAGGAATGGCTAATGGAGACACTGAATTCTTTTCACGCATATCAAGAACATCGTTATCATAAACTAGAAGATCTGGATGCAATCTTAAATTATAGCTATTGGGATTTATCTGCTCATTTGTAAAAGGGTCAATGCTAATATTGCCATTCTTAACTTGTTTTTCTATTTCTTTACCTGAAAGTATCATTTTGTCTCCAATATTAAAGCTACTAATCTAATTCCTATGCCAATAAGCTAGAACAATAAATAATGATTGAAATGGCAGTCTGTACCATGCTACAAATGATGATGTATCCATTACTAATCCATTAGTTTGTGCAAGGTAAATATTAGCTGGAAATACCGCAGCTAAAGTAATAATCAATCCCCACGCTGCTACAAAGCGTGTTTTCTTGAAAAGCAATAGCGTTCCAAACAATATCTCGCATACACCGCTTAAATACACTAACTCTAAATCAATATTTACTAAAAATGGGGGAATAATTTGAGTAAACCATTCAGGGTTTAAAAAATGGTTAACGCCAACATATACATAAAAAAAAGACATAATGAACATGGTGGTTTTTTTAACTCTGTTTTGCAAACTAATTGACATATTTTCAGTTATATTTGTGATTAATTTAACGCTTTACAACGCAATTATGTCAAATTGACATTTATTGATGTTTAGCACGATTTTTGCACGAATATTACAAACGAAAGGATTTTTATGAATTCAATACGAACATTTATGCGAAGCTATCCTATGGTGAGTTCTGTAGTAATTTTTCCATTTGTCTTTATGTTTATGTACTCGATGCTTTCACTATTTATTGAAATATTCCTACCGGTCATGCTTAGTATATGGCTAACAGGAGTAATATATAATATGATTAGTCAAGACCCAAACAATAGAAACAATGTCTTTTGGACAACAAAGATTTATAAGTAAAAAAGTTTACGATTAATACAAGTAGGTTTATTTAACCTCAGCCACAATCTCTATCATAAGAGGACAAACTATTTGAGCAAAAGATTTGTCTTCCAGTTCTTCAATCTCATTAAATGCTTTTTTAGCAACAGTGGAATCTAAAAGACCCATTTCAATTAATTTAGGAAAATAGCTTTTATAAAAAGTAACAGGCCAATTCCACACATCTGTATTCGGGCTAGCAAGCTTAGACATCAAACGGGTGTTAATTAGTTTTGCTCCGTGAGCACTTAAATACTCTGGAATAAATGCGCCAACGTCAATTTCTGAATCGGACTCTTTAAAACTCTTTAAAGCTGCAGCTATACCATCTGTTAAGTTTTTAGATTTTGGGTATACCTGGTGCGCGGACCAATTGATATACTCATGAAATACCATCTTTCCACCAGGCCTCATAGCTTTTACTATTTTGGCAATGATATTTTTTGGGTTTGGTGTCCAAGCGAGTGCCCATCTGCAATACATACCATCTAGACTACCCTCCCCTAATACCATTTCATCAAAGTCCGAATGAATAGCTTTAATCGGTAAATTAGACTCTAAAGCAAGACTATTCAAATAATCTATAAATGCTTCTGAGCGATCAAGCGCAATAACCTTTCCTTCTGAACCCACTATGTCTGCTAATTCCAAACTACAACTACCTGGACCGCACCCAAGATCTAAAATAGTTTGCCCCTCACTAAAACCTGCATAACCCCACCCTGTCCTAGCTTCAGATTGCCATACATTATGTTGAAGCTCGAGTCTGAAGAGTTCTTCTTGGTCGGTGCCTAGAATGTAAGCATTGGAATCAGTCATGATGATGTAAGTTTTTCAAAATTCATATTCAAAACCGCCAACTGGTATAAAGTCAAAATAAGAAATCTTCTGTACGCGTTCATCCCAATAATAAGTTTCGACATTTCCGCGATTATACGCATTCCAAAATTCGACAAAAAATATCAAATTTCCACTTTCAAAGTTTTTGTGGTTTTCATACCGTAAGAACAAAGAGTGGTAATCTGGAGTTTTAGATTCATTCCAGCGATCTAAAAACAGTACTTCATCACCATATAAAAGAGAGCTCACTTCGTCAATAGGCGTATAAGGTTTACCACCAAAATAGGACCACCTGACAGAAAACTCCCAATCTTTTTGAGGCCTGTAACCACCTATAAGATTGACTATATAATTGTAATTATAGTCACGGTTTCGATTTACGCCATTAAAATCTGTATAGGTGGTATTAAAAACCGAAGCGCCAAATAAACCATAGAAATTTTCTGCGCGTTTTTTCTCAACTAATAATTCTATTCCATCTGCTGTTGATTTTCCATTAGATACTAATCCAGAATACATAGAAAGCCTGTCCAGCAAGAACAAAGGTTCATCATAGGGATCATCGCCAGACAACATTGGTGCATTAGTATAAACCTTTTGATAATACGCAAGAGTCAGTTTAGTGCTGCTAGAAATCAATCTCTCGTATGTCAAAGACTGCTGAACCGTTTGTACGCTAGTTATACTCTGATTTTCCTCAACGCTTAAGTAAATCTCTGGGGGATTTTGATAATAACGCCCAAGATTGTATATAATTGAAGATTGACCATCACTCATATTGTATTTAGCATTTAAGCGAGGAGAAAATAACTGATTATTTTCATAATCATTGCTTTCTACTCGCACACCTGTTGAAATTAACAACTTTGATGTCAGCAGGTATCTAAACGTTGAAAAAGCGGAAGTATTTACGATAGATACATCTTTGGACGCTGAAAGATTGTTTAATAAAAAGTCATATTGAAGTTCTTTTGACGATATTTCAAATCCATATTCTGAATTAAATTTATTTGAGAATTTTGTTTGATTAACCTGTCGAACAGAAAATGACTGCATATCATTTTTTGCCATTGAAGTTATTTCCTGGGTAAATGAGTCTCTAAATTGCCCATCTCCGACCTGAGTACTGTAGGAAATGCTTGAATTTGAAAAAGATGATTTATTCCAAATTTTACGGTAATTAATTCCAACGGTGTGCTGCTGATTTTTTCGATTACCGTAATTACTCTGACTTTCTAGTATAGCATCTTCCTGAGTTCGCTCGTAGAGACTGTTACCATTAACAGATAAAAGAGTTATTGTATTATAATGATTTGGCTGATATGTCAGTTTACCTTGAATGTCATCATAAGATGGCAATCCACCTGCATTTAAGGCTCCGGCAATAACATCAAGATAACTTCTTCTTAAAGATAGTATGTATGTTGTGTTTTTTCCAACTGGTCCCTCAAATAACGCTCCTGCGCCACCAAGTCCTAGACTCATACTTCCTTCAAGCTGTTCATCGTTACCTGATCTATAAGCTATATCTCCAAAACTGGAAAGTCGATTACCGTATTTAGCTGAAAAGCCATTACTATAAAATTCTAAACTCTCAATCATCTCTGTATTGATTAAACCTATTGGACCGTTTGACCTACCATCATCTTGATTAAAGTGGGATATGCTCGGTATCGGGATATTATCAATAATAAAACCATTTTCCGTTGGCCCTCCACCTCGCACCATCATATCTTGTCTATTTTCTCCAACGCTAGCTACGCTTGGCAGGGAGTTAATTATGCGCGACAGCTCTTGACCAGAACCAGGAGCTCTACGTATTTCATCATTTCGAAAGGTTATTGACTGATCCTGATTTAGACCTGAGTTATTGAAATAACTATCTTCTACAAGTACGCGATCAAATTCAATCACCAACTGATTCATAGAAACCTCAACCTTGTCGTAAGCCTTTTGTCGAACCCAAACATCAGGGTAAACAACAGGTTCGTAACCTATATATGTGATGTTTAAGGTATAATATCCCTCTGGTACATTCAAAAATTCAAAGTCACCATCAATGTCAGAAGTAGTTCCATTGTTAGTATTTTTTAACTGAATGTTGGCACCAGGAAGCGGTAATCCTGAAATATCAACAATCGAACCCTTGATAACGCCATATTGTGAAAATGAAATAGATCCAACAAATGAAATAAAAATTGCACTATTTATTAACAATCGAAACATAACAACCCCCCCTTATTTTGTTTCCGAAATATTTTGATGAAATTCTTTATCAATATTTTGCTTTAGCTGATCTTTTTGATCTGAATTGAAATATTTTAACGAAGCGATCTGGCTTAGCTTGTAGTAAGTATTGTTACCAGCAACACCTACTGAATTTGAACGATTAAAATTGATTTCGCCATTTTCTTGTATGATGTTATTTTGAACAAATAGCGCTTTCATTTCACCTACCACCATAACCACACCATTCTCCTTTATGGTAAAATGTCTTTTATAACGTACTCCAATAGATGCGTTTGACTCTGCCACAAATGGGGCTTTAAAGGAAGATATACTTTCCTCGGTCAATCTACATTCAACAAATTCAGATTCATCAGGTGAAAATTTAAAAGAGCAGCTGTGAGCTCTTTGAATAATTGAAGTATTTACATGGTTAATTGTATAAAATTTATTTTCAATAATGTTGCTAAGTGTTTGTTTTGGTGAATCTATTTGCGGACGCGAAAATATTGCGACCAATGGAGGATCGCTTCCCAAATGAACAGCGGAACTGAACAAAGCTAAGTTCGATAAATTACAATTATCAAAAGTACCAATTAATGAGGCTTGTTTTATACCAATGATGGAATTAACCAAATTTGCTCTATAGTGACGTTCTAACGAATCAAAATCTTTAATTAATGTTTTCATATTAATTTCCAAACAAAGTAGGTTTTAGTAATGTATTTACAATATCGTTAATATTCGTCTTCAATTTAAAAAAACCGCCCTTACAAAATTTCCATGACAATTGATCAATAGTTCTATGTATCTGAATTAATTCAGTAAATGCCTCAATTTTTTTTATATCTCCAAAAAATTTATCTTTTAAATCACCTGTGCGTATAAAATTAGATAGCAGCGTTTTACCATTAATTTTTGATAAATCTGTTAATGACAGATGTTGAGGGGATAGATCAATTTTTCTTGCAATCTTATCAACAATGTTATTTCTAACATTAATAGAAATTTTATCAATCTTTCTATCACTAAACCCATCAAGGTCCAATACATAAAAATTGTCAAATTTAAATGAGCTCATACCCAAGGCATTGATATCTAAATAATTATCAATCATGAGCAAACTGCATTTTGATGGAATATCTTTTTGATGATCGAGGGACACAAATTCATGTTGAATATCTTCATAAATTGGTTTAGGTGATTCATTTAACTGATTTATTGGATTATATTTACTAGTATATTTACTGATATTATTTGCGCGAGCAACATATGGTTTTTTTGAAGTGTGTAAACCTGCTACCCATCTCCAGCTAAGAACGTTGGATGCTTCATCCGCGTCAATAAGATGCTGCATAAACAAATCGCAACCCAATGTCCAAGGAAGCTTGAGGGTGAATATCCAAATGCTTGCGAACCACATGCGTGTGTGGTTGTGTAAATAGCCATTACTAAGAAGTTCAGAAACCCAATTATCAAAACATTCTATACCAGTATTTGAGCTTATCGCGATCTGATAGTTATCGCCATGCGCTATAGCTTTATCTTCAAAGAGTTGATCCTTGTAAGAAGACCATACGGTGGGATGCGTTTCAAAATAACCTCTAAAATATATTCTCCAAAAAACCTCCTCTAGAAATTTATTGCTGGAGGATTTAATACCGAAATCATTCAATGAGTTTATTATATCACTTTCACTAAGCATTCCAGATGATATTGCGCTAGACAATCTGCTTGTTGTTTGTTTTCCTGCTATATCATAGTTGCGATTTGAATGGTAAAAAGTTTTGGATTTTGGTAACCAATCATTTAATTCAGTATATAAAGTATTATAATTCATTAAATATTAGGATTCCACGTAAAAAACTTTTAAAATATTTCCAACAAGCGTAGTGTTGTATTTTTTTAATGCAGATCTTGCAGGTCCCCCAACTACGCTACCAGAAATATCAAATTTTGCTCTATGACTTGGACAGGTTGATACACCATTTACAAATGCTCCAACTGAAGAACCTGCATGAGTACACCTTCGTGTAAATGCTAGGACAGATGTATTTGATGCTCTGTAGAGTAAGAAACCGTTCGGATCTGCCGCATTTGATCCAGTTGCCACTGAACCGCCTACTGCAAGTAAAGGCTGTAAGTTAGAAGATGTGATATCATATTCTAGATAAGTACCTGATCCACCAGACGAGTCACCACCACCTGTATCCCCACCACCGGTATTATCGCCACCACCACTATTTGAACCTGAACTACCTCCACCGTCGATTGGTGGGACATAAGGCTCATTGTTATCATCATAATCGGCTTTAGAATCTTCACAAGACTGTAAGGTGCTAAGCGCGAAAGGTGAGGCGCACAACAAGGCATATTTACAAGATGTTTGAATAAAATCTCTACGTTTCATAAGCGATAAACCTCATATTTATTGCTATTAAGTAATAAAAATACAGTAGAATTTACACAACTTGAGCGTTATGAGCGATATTTATTTCTACTTTTTTTTCTACTTCCATGTAGATCGTAAGCAGCTGCGGACTGAGATCGTGTATCAGGTAGGCG
>MDSX01013578.1_pt1 | contig 19523 bp, 16 predicted proteins | sample 811141 | NCBI WGS metagenome assembly MDSX01 (sample SAMN05326642, study PRJNA326480) | marine metagenome | isolation source: seawater | place: Atlantic Ocean: South East | collected 2010 | reverse complement strand
TTTTTCTTACGTATTAAAAGTAGGTAACTCAATTAATTTATGGAGAGACGCATTTAAAAAAACAATGCATACTTCAGGTTTCTATTTTACAGGTCAAGTTGATTTAAGAAGTAGAATTAACATGAGAGTTAAAGTTGCTGAGGCAGTTAACACTGGTGTTATCGGCGAACCATTAATTGCAATGATGAAACTAATATTTTCTACAGTATTTGGTAGAAGATTAGGAACAGTTGATGATGGTACAAGTTTAAGAAATAATGCAGAGGTAGCTTCTACTGAAACAGCACATCCATATTTTACATCTACTACAAGAGACGTGACGTTAACAAGAGCGCCTATTAATATTACAGTTAATACAAGAATTAGAAGACAAGTAGGAACAGGTACTACAATTAATCAAGGATTTGCTTATTGTGGACCTAGTTTCAAATCAATTAATAAATTTGCAAATACTTCATACGGTGTCACTGCTAATAGAGTAGGTGGTACTAACGGAACATCGGGTGTCACTTTTGATAGACTAAATGAATTAAAGGTCACTGGTACTAGATCAAGTTTAGATGGTACAACGGCGCTACTAAATATGATAAGTGGAACCAACGCAAATGAAGACGATTATGGTTTCATGTTAAAGACAAATTTCGCTTTTCCAACGGATATCACATTCCCAGGAGAAGAATCGTTTAGTGGTAACTCTATAACTTTTGACCAAGACAATAAGAAATTTGACCAAACAAACGTATAAATATAGGATATAAATATAAAGAATTATGGCAAAACAAACAATAGCAATCGGGTCAACAGCCAATGACGGTACAGGTTCTACTATCAGAGCTGGTGGCGATTTAATCAACGATAACTTTAACGAAATTTATACTGCTTTCGGAGATGGTACAAATTTAAACGCTGGTGTTATCACTGGTAAACAAGAGGGTGCTAATTTTGCAAACTCTATAATGATTGGTCACTCAACGACAGGTACTTTATCTGCCGCTGAGGAAAACGTTGCATTAGGTAAAACATCATTAAGAGCAATAACTTCAGGTGATGATAATACTGCCGTGGGTTTTGCAGCTTTACAAAGTGTGACTACAACAAGTAAATCTGTTGCAGTAGGACACTCAGCGGCTAAAACATCTTCAGGAGAAAAAACTGTAGCTGTTGGTGCAAATGCTGGTATTGGTCTAACAACAGGAAATCATAACACTTTTGTAGGTTATAATGCAGGTCAAACTGTAGAAACTGGTTCAGGAAATGTCATTATAGGAAACGCTGCTGGTAATACAGCAAACGAAACTAGAACAATGATAATTGCAGGATCAGATGGTTCTACTTTGACGACTTGGTTAGAAGGAGATTTAACTGGTGAGGTTGTAGTATTTGGTAATCCAACAAAAAATTTAGGTATTGCTACAAAACAATATGTTGACAGTGAAATTACAAGTGCTGTAGCCGCTGAAAACGAAATATCAGAAATGAACGATGTCACTTTGACAAGTATCGCAAGTGGTGATATTTTACAGTGGAACGGTAGTGCTTTTGTCAATATTGCTTTAGGTACAATAGGTACTATGGCTGCTCAAAATGCCAATGCAGTCAATATTTCTGGTGGTTCTATCACTATGGGATCGCTATCAAATGCTTCAACTGTATTGATTAAAGACAGTTCAGGAAGTACATTAAAAACAATTATTGGAACAACATCATAGGGAAGTATTATAAATAGGAATAACAATTATGCCAGCGATAATAACAACAAAATTTAGAATAAACAATAGTGAGCAGTTTCACGAATCTTTTACTGAAGCGTCTCCAAACGTTTATTACATCGGTCTTGCAAGACCACAAGCTTTCGCTACACCTACAAGAGGTGATGGTCGTACAGATTACGAAGGAACAGACTCAAATCCAATAACTCCAGGTGATACAGTTATTGCAGAGTTTAATACCTTTGATGACCTTTTAGCAGCTAAAAAAATTACAAGTTCAGATATATCTTTTTGTATACCAAGAAGAAACTGGACAACAGGAACAACTTACGATATTTACAGACACGACTATGGCGAATATATGACTGGTAGTACTTCTACTAGAAATACTGCTAATAGTGGTGCAACAACTTTACATGACGCTAATTTTTATGTTTTAACTACAGACAGAAACGTATATAAATGTATTGACAATGATGGTAATACAGCAAGTACAAATGAGCCAAGTGGTACAGGTACTAGTGTTATAACAACTGCTGATGGTTACAAATGGAAATATATGTACACAATGTCAGCGTCTCAACAATCAAATTTCTTATCAACTGATTTTATGGGAGTTTCAACTAACTCAACAGTTAGTTCAGCTGCTGTAGATGGATCAATTGATTGTATTAAAATTAAATCAGCAGGTTCAGGTGGTGCTGATGGTACTCACGCAGTCACTATTAAAGGTGACGGTTCAAGTGCAGCTGCTAACGTAGTAGTTTCAGGTGGAACAATTACATCGGTAACTATGACTAACGTTGGATCAGGATATACTTTTGGTACAGTTTCAAATGCAGAAATAGTAGCCGCTGGTGCAACTAGTTTAACTGGTGCAGAGTTAGATGTAATAATCTCTCCAAAAGGTGGCCACGGTTTTAATGCAATAGAAGAATTAGGTGGTTTCTTTGTAATGTTAAACGTAAATTTAGAAGGAACAGAATCAGCAAACTCTGGAGATTTCCATGCTGGTAATGACTTCAGAAAAATTGCTTTATTAAGAGATCCAAAATCGGGTGGTTCAGCTGCTTCAGCTTCAACTTTAAGAGGAACAAAAGCAGTAAGAATTAACTCAACACCAACTCCAGGTACTTTTGTGGTAGATGAGGAAATAAATCAAGCAACAACAGGTGCTGTAGGAAAAGTTGTAGAATGGGATTCAACAAACAGAATTTTATATTATATTCAAACAAGACACAATGACGCCGGCGTTGACGCTAATGGTAATTTGACAGCATTTTCTAGTACTCATGTAATAAGTGGTCAAACATCTTCAGCAACAGGTACACCGGAGACAAGTGTATCAGCAACAATCAACAATGTTGTATTTTCAAGTGGTTATTCTACTCCGGAAATAGATCATGACTCTGGCGATGTATTGTACATAGAAAACAGAGCACCTATTCAAAGAGCAACAGATCAAACAGAAAATATAAAATTGGTCATTGAGTTTTAAGAAAGGAAACTATGCCAAGTCCAACAGACTTTAACCTTTCGCCTTACTACGATGACTTTAACGAGTCAAAAAAGTTCCATAGAGTTCTTTTTAGACCGTCTTTTGCAGTTCAAGGTAGAGAGTTAACACAATCGCAATCTATTTTACAAAATCAGATTGAAAGATTATCAGATCACGTCTTTGAACAAGGCGCTATGGTTATACCTGGCGATGTTTCTTACGATCTTAATTACTATGCAGTTAAGATTTCATCATTTACAGATTCAGCAGCCGTTGGAGTTACCTTAAACGATTTCGTAGGTTTAACTTTAACAGGTGCAACTTCAGGAGTAAAAGCAAGAGTAGTTAAAGTATCAGCAACAGATGGTACTGACCCTAATACATTATTTGTAAAATATTTAAACTCTGGTACAAACAATACTACAACTGCTTTTGCAACAGAAACAATTTCAGTAGCAACTACTTTACAATCAACATCAACAACGGTTTCAGCAGTAGTATCTGGTACAGCAACAGGTAGTGCAGCTTCAGTTAAAGAAGGTGTTTATTACATTAATGGTTTCCATGTGATGGTTGCTAATCAAGATTTAATATTAGACAAATACACAAACACACCATCATATAGAGTAGGTTTATTAGTATCAGAAAGTTTTGTCACACAAAACGATGACCTTTCTTTAAACGATAATGCTCAAGGCGTTTCAAACACAAACGCTCCAGGTGCTCATAGATTTAAAATAGATTTAACATTAACTAAAAAATCTTTATCTGCTACAGACGATTCAAACTTTGTAGAGTTATTAAGATTAAAAAATGGTATTATACAAAACCAAGTTAGAACAACTGAATATGCTATATTAGAAGATACATTAGCAAGACGTACTTTTGATGAATCAGGAGATTATGCAGTAAGAGATTTTGATTTAGATTTAAGAGAACATTTAATTTCAGGTACTAACAGAGGTATATACACTTCAGGCGAAGGTGGTTTAGAAACTAAAATTGCAGCTGGTTTAGCACCAGGTAAAGCATACGTTAAAGGTTATGAAATAGAAACAATTGGTACATCTTTCGCAGACGTAAATAAAGCAAGAGATTTTGATACACAAAACAATTCAAACACAAGATTTGATGTTGGTAACTATGTAAATGTAAATAACGTTTATGGTTCTCCAGATATTGGATTTGTATCAGGTGACGTTGCAGCTTTTAAAGAATTAAGTTTTTACAGAGAGGCAACATCTTCAAGAGGAACAGAGAACGCAGGATCAGCTTCTGATATAAAACAAATTGGTCGTGGTAAATCTAAAGGTTTTGAACACTCTACAGGTACGGCAGTTTCTAATATATTTGCAAGTTCATCATTAAATAGTGCAGTATTCAAACATTATCTTTTTGATATTGCTATGTTCACTCACTTAAACTGTCCTAAAAATCAAGCATTTACAAACGGAGAAGAAATTACAGGAGGTACTTCAGGTGCTAAAGGTACATATGAAAGTATTTCTACTGAACAATCTCATACAATTACAGGTGCAACAGCAGCTAATCCTGTAGTAATAACATCATCAAACACTTTACAAGAAGGCCAACAAGTCACAATTAATAGTGTTGGTGGTATGACAGAATTAAATGGTAACACATATACAGTAAAAAATCCAACTGCTTCTAATTTTGAATTAGATGTAAACGGTTCTGCTTTCACAGCATATACAAGTGGTGGTACAGCAGATCATTCTGTTGTTGTTTTATCTAATGTATCAGGAACATTTACACCAGGAGAAACAATCACTGGTGGTATTTCAACAAACACTGCTACTATTCAAGCAAACGCTAGAGGTTTTAAAGGTGCTACAACATATGACGTATCATCTGTAAAACAAATAGGTATGGCTGGTACTCCAACGTTTACAGCAGATACAGTTTTGACAGGTTCAACATTAACAGGTACAATGTCAATAGCAAACAGTGGTACTACTATTACTGGTTTCGGTACAAAATTTAATACAGAATTAAGAATTGGTGACTCAATCACATTTACAACAGACGCAGGTAGTTCAATAACTAGAATTGTTGAAGGAATAATTTCCGATACTTCTATGGAAGTTTCTGTTGCTGTTGGTGGTTCAGACGTATCAACAAAATCAAGTGTATCTAGAAATAGAACAACATTAAACGATACTGATAAAAACGTTTCATTATTTAAATTACCATATGAAACAGTTAAAACATTAAAAACAACTTCTAACTCTGGTGCTAGTGATACTAACTTTAAAGTTAGAAGACACTTCACACAAACGTTAGGTTCAAATGGTGACGCAACAATTTCAGCAGGTACAAACGAAACTTTTGTATCTTATGATGATAAAGATTATTCAGTTTCAATTATGTCAACTGGCTCAGGTGGTACTGGTGCAACAGGAGATTTCTTATCTCTATCTGGTAATAATCACGAAGGAGATCCAATCTTTACATTAAGTGGTTCGCCATCTGGTAAATCTTTAGTATTAGACTTTGGTTCTAATTATGCAGGTCATAAAATAAAAATTTTAGCAACTGTTAGTAGATCAGTTGTAGAAGAAAAAACAAAAACATTGGTTACAGGTGAAACAAGAAACCACACTAGTTTAGCAGATATTAAAAAACAAGGTGGTATGAGATTAAGTAAAGCAGATATTTACAGATTAAACTCTGTTAAAATGGCAACTGCCTTTGGTACATATTCATCTTCAGGCGAAGTAGATATTACTGACAGATTTGAATTAGACAATGGTCAAAGAGATAATTTCTATGACATTGGTAGAGTTACCTTGAAAAAAGGTGCTGTTGATCCAACTGGTTCAGTTCAAATTAATTTTGATTACTTCTCTCATGGTTCAGGAGATGTTTTCACTGTAGATAGTTATTCAGGTGCAGTAGACTATAAAGATATACCTTCTCACACTTCGGATACTACAGGAGAAACTTACGAATTAAGAGATTGTTTAGACTTTAGACCAAGAGTAGACGATAACAGTACAATCAATCTAGGAGAAACAGATAGATATTATAATGGTGCAGGTGCGTCAACAGTAGATGTAGTTAGATTTGGCGATGATATAACTTCAGATTTAGAATATTACTTACCAAGAATAGATAAAATATTTGTAGACAAAGATGGTAAATTTAAAATATCAGAGGGTGCTAGTGCTTTAGTACCACAAGCTCCAAAAAATTTAGATGGTGCAATGCATTTGTACACACTAGATATTCCAGCATACACACTGGATACAGACGACATCACTATAACTAAAGTTGACAACAAACGATATACAATGAGAGACATTGGTCGTTTAGAAAATAGAATTGAGAATATTGAATATTATACTCAGCTTTCATTATTAGAAATGCAAGCTCAAAATTTACAAGTACAAGACGCAGAAGGATTTGACAGATTTAAGAATGGATTTATAGTAGACAATTTCACAGGACATAGTATAGGTGATGTAAGAAATTTAGACTACAAGGCTTCAATGGATATGGCAAGAGGTGAATTAAGACCTATGTTTAATGAGGATGCCGTACAATTGATTGAAAGTGATAATGACGGAACAGCAATTACTTCGTCTGATAGAACAGACGCTAAGTATGCGAAAACAGGAGACCTGATCACTTTGCCTTATAGTGAGACAACGCTAATTGATCAACCTTTCGCAAGCAAATTTGTTAACGTAAACCCATTTGACATTTTTAGTTGGACTGGTAGTATTGCGTTAACACCTCCGTCAGACGAATGGAAAGAAACAGAAAGAGCACCTGAATTAGTTGTAAATAGAACAGGTGGTTTTGATACGTTAGTACAAAATTTAGGAAATCCTAATTTAACACAAGTTGAAATAGGTACTGTATGGAATGAATGGCAAGAGTTTTGGTCAGGAACACCAACAGAGGTAGGTAGAAGAAATTTAGGAACAGGTAGACGTGGTAGACGAGTATTCAGACGAGAAGAAATAACATCTACAGGTCAATTAAGTGCAACAAGAACAGGTGTAAGAACAAGAATAGTTCCACAAGTTGTAAGAAACTCAATTGGCGACAGAGTTGTATCAGTTGGTATAGTTCCATTTTTAAGAAGTAGAACATTAACTTTCAATGCAACAAGAATGAAACCTGAAACAAGAGTTTATCCTTTCTTTGATAATATAGACATAGCAAGTTATGTCACACCAAACGGTGGTTCTCTAGGTGGTAACCTAGTGACAGACGTTAACGGTGCAGTATCAGGAACATTTGCAATACCTGATCCAAAAGTAAATAGTAATCCAAGATGGAGAACAGGTCAAAGAGTATTCAGATTAACAAGTTCATCAGCAAATACTTTAAGTTCAGCAGTAGAAACTTCAGCAGAGGCAGACTATCTTGCTAAAGGGGCTTTAGAAACAGTACAAGAAACTATTATTTCTACAAGAGAGCCATTAACTGTTAGAGAAAGTACTGTTGAAACAGTTTCAAGAGGAACACAAACAAGAACAAGAGTAACCGAAACAACAATAGGTTGGACTGACCCATTAGCACAAACATTTATGATAGATGACGCTGGTGGTGTATTCTTAACTTCTATGGACTTATACTTTAGTTCTAAAGATGATAATATTCCGGTAACAGTACAAATAAGAGAAGTTGTAAATGGTTATCCAGGAAAAAGAATAGTTCCTTTCTCTGAAAAAACTTTAAATCCAAGTGCAGTGTCAACAAGTACAGACGCAACAACAGCTACAACATTTACTTTTGATAGTCCAGTTTACTTACAAGAAAATACAGAATATTGTTTTGTTGTTATGTCAAACTGTAATAACTATAACTGTTATGTTGGTAGATTAGGAGAAAGAGTAATAGGTTCTGATAGAACAATCTCACAACAACCTTATGCTGGTGTTATGTTTAAATCACAAAGCGGTTCTACTTGGACAGCTGAACAAAACGAAGATATTAAATTTAAAATCAAAAGAGCAGAATTTGAAAATGTGACAGGTACAGTGACGTTATGTAATGACGCTTTACCTACAAGAACATTAAAAACAAATGCATTAAGAACAACAGATACGTCTGGTGTAATTAGAGTTTCACATCCTAACCACGGTATGCATGGTACATCAAACAATGTCACAATCGCTGGAGTTCCATCAGGTACTTACAATGGTATTGCTCATAGTGCTATTAACGGAACATACACAACTATTTCTAACGTGACTTTAGACTCTTATGATATTACTACAACAGGTACAGCAAATGCAACAGGCGATATTGGTGGTACAGCTATTACTGCTACGCAAAATAGATTATTTGATGTTATGAATTTAAATTTACAAACAGCTATTGTACCAGGAACAAATATTACTTACAACATGAGACCAACAACTGGTAAATCAGTTCACGGTTCAGAAACAGAATTTACTTTAACAAGTGCTACAGATACAGTAGCTACAATTGCAAATGATAATATTTACTTTAATAGTCCTCAAATGGTTGCAAGTGCAATCAACGAGACAAATGAAATGTCAGGAAATAAATCATTATTTGTAAATCTAGTTATGTCAACTACAAATACTAAACTTTCTCCAGTATTAGATATGCAAAGAGTTAGTGCGTATGTAGTTCAAAACAGATTAAACAGTGCAACAAGTGGTAATACACCTAATTACGTATCAGATATAGAAAGCACAGGAACATCATCAAGTGGTGTTTATGTCACTAGACCAGTGGTACTAGAAAACTTATCAACTGCTTTAGATGTAAGATTAACTCAAAACGTTAGATCAACATCAAACGTAAGAGTATATTTCAGATTATCAGGTTCGGAAGAATCAAGAAATATAAACGACATAGGTTGGACAGCTTTCAATACAGCAGGCGAAGAAGACACTACAGTGACGCCAGCTCAAGATGACGAAACATTTAGAGAATACAAATATAGTGCAAGTGGTTTAAATGAGTTTAATACTTTCCAATTAAAAATTGTTATGAAAGGTACAAACTCTGCTTATCCACCAATTGTAAAAGATATGAGAGGTATTGCATTGGCAGTATAAGAATATGGCTAGAACGTTAAGAGTTGAAGGATTTGAAAGTTTAGTAAGAGACGTTAATACAAAAGCAATTATTAATACTAACAGATCAGAATATAATAACTACATGAAAAGAGTTAAAGCTAGAGAAAACAATACTGATACAATAAGAGCTCTTTGTAAAGAGATAAATACTTTAAAAAAAGAATTATTTGAAATTAAAAAACACATGAAGAAGGACTAAACAATGGCAGTAAAAAATATAGCAGGAACAGATACACTAGAAACATTTAGAACGAAATTTAATGAATTAGCGGCTAATGATTTCGGTGATCCAGCTTTATTATCACCGGCAGGGATATCAGCAACGTCTGTTGTTGGTGCAGTAGTAGAATTGTCTTCTCAAATAGGTACAGGACAAGGTCACTACATAAGAGACGCAAGTTCAACAGTTCAGTTGATTGCTCCAGGTAATACTGTATCTTTTTTAGGTACAAGTAATCAAATTACTGCTACAGTTTCAAGTCCAGATACAGTGACACTTGCTTTTCCAACAAACGTGACAGTGACTAACTTAACAGTTAGTGGTACGTTAAATGGACAAACAATTACTTTCCCAAGTGCAAGTGGAGAAATTATTACAACAGGTTCTATTGATCTTGTTGCAGAGAGTATGATGGCCGATGACGCAGTTGGTTCAAATCAATTAAAATCTTTGTCAACATTATTAATTAAAAATAGTTCTGGTGCTACTTTAAAAACAGTACACGGCGCCGGCGCTTAATAACTAGTCACTTAACGGTGACATAAATAACATTATGGATATATTATTAACAGGTAGTGACGGATTTATCGGCAAACACCTACACAAATTTTTAGAAAAAAACAATCACAAAGTTATACCAATTGACTTACTATCAGGTAATGATTTAGTAAGTTGCGACCTCAAATACAATGTAGATATGGTTATACATCTTGCTGGCCTTTCGGGAGTTAGAGACAGTTTAGATAGACCAACAGAATACTGGACACATAACGTAATAGCAGGTCAAAGATTATTTGAGTATTTTCCAAACACAAGAATACTATATGCAAGTTCATCAACGGCTGTAGAGCCTTGGAGAAACCCTTACGCTATGAGTAAGTTTTCTTTAGAACGTTTAGCACCAGAGAACGCTGTTGGCATGAGATTTACAACAGTATATGGACCAGGTGCAAGAGAGCATATGTTAATACCAAGAATATTAAGAAACGATGTACCATTTGTACATACTAATCATACAAGAGATTTTGTACATGTAGAAGATGTTTTAAGTGCAATAGACACTTTAATGAAAAGTGATTACAAAGGAGTATTAGATGTTGGTTGTGGAAAATCCTATAATCTGTTAGAATTATTAGAACATAACGGTATACAATGTGAGAAACGGATAGGGAACGAATCTGAACGTACAGATAACAGAGCAAACAACGAAGATTTAATTAAATTAAATTGGTCGCCTAAAAACGATCTATACAAGTATATAAAGGAAAACAGAAATGTCCAATGAAATAAGAATGTTTGAACACAAACAGGTAGGTTTTGGCGAAGAATTATTAAAAGATCACTTCGTTGAAGCTAGATTTACAAACAGTGATAGAACGTGGATAGAAGTAATCACTAATGAAAAGGGAGATACTTTAACATCTACACATATTGAGTATGATGAAAACCAACCATATTATCAAGCGTTAATGACGGTTACTAACATTGATAAGATACATGAATGGACTTACAATCATAACGAAAGACAAAGAAAAGAGTTTGAAGCATTTGCTTTGCAAGTTGCAAAAGACGAGGGCTTAGTTCAAACAGATCAACAAAATCCTACAAAGGTTTTAGATTTACTTTTTAATGAAGAAGAAGCAACCGAAGATGAAATGTTTGCTTTAAAAATTGCTGTATTTGAAATAGATAAAATAAAAGATTCAAAAAACCTAGACGCTAAAAAAGCATTAAGAAAATCTAAAACTAGATTGGAATTAATTAAAGGTGCTATTGATCTTTATAGTGCGGAATAATATAGTCTGACCACCAACCTTGCCAACCTGGCTCTAATAGGTGATTCATTTGCCCTAGAGTACAGATACTAAACTCTTTTGGTGGCATTTTATACATATGATTTTTGATTGAAGGACAAACTTTGTCATAACAGTTATAATCTATTTCTCTATAATAAAACTCATCACTACCTCTGTCGTATTTTTCTAAATACACATCTTCGTCTTCTTTAAACTTATCCCATATATGAGATACGTCTCCTTCCCAAGAAACGATAGTTGAGTTTAATGGTGTATGAGCTTCTTCTCTCCACCATAAGTCATTTAATAATGTAAAATCTTTTCTGAATAAATCTGGTAACTCTTTCCATATAATAACATCTAAATCAAAATATAAGTTTCTACCATCACGAAATTTATCGTACATCTGAAACTTATTGTACCAATTACCGTAAATATCATTTTCAATAACTTCAAAACTATCATATGATATACCAGAGTGAAAGTCTATCATATATTTTAAGTTATCAACATGCCATTGAGTAAACTTATTACCAAATCTACAAGCTATTATTCTCCGCATTTTAACTCACCATCATCCATATATTTAATTTCTTTTATATCTGATATAATATCTATCATAGCCCATTGACCAGATTTTTTAATCTTTTGATATAACAAAGCAAAAGATTTCATATATTTTTCAGGACCAACACCAGATATTTCATAATCGCCACACATTGATAATACTATTTGTACATTATGACCTTGTTCAGCCCACCTTAAAGCAGAGTAGTCTAAAGTTTTCCAAACACAACCTGATAAGTTTTGTCCTGCTAAAATTACGTTTTTAATTTCCCAACCTGCTTTCTTGGCTTCTTTTTTTATCCAAGTAATAGAGTTTAATGGATTATCTTTGTCGTAGTCTGCCCATTTATCAGGTAGTTCTAACCAACAATATCTATCTTTGACTTCATCTTTTAGTTCCATCATTCTAGTATGGGTACCACTTTCTTGAAAGTCTTCCGATAATATAACCATATCTTTTATAGGGTGTTCAAATATTAACTCTTTTAATTTACTGAAACGCAAATCATTTAACTCCTTTTCTCCTAGGAGTTGATTGCCTTCAAAATCAATTAAGATAACACCTGTTGCAGGCTTAAGTCGGTGTGGATGATACATTAATCCTCAAATGCCCAATCCTTCTCATTACACCAAAAACATTCACCACATGTTTCTTCGGTTGTTGACCAAGCACATGATTTAGTTAATGGATATAAAGTCTCCATTAAATTGTGTTCTTTAAAAACACCTGCCACAAATTTTTTATCTACTCTTAAATACGGTGCATAAGTGTGACCACCATCAGGCCAATTTTCTGTTAATTGTTTTTCGCCATTTCCTGGATCACGTTTTCTTTCTGCTACTTCATAAAATCCTCTTTCTTTTTGTACTTCTACTGGAGGATTAGTAGTCATAGCCGATATTGCAGGCGTATTATGTGTATTAGACATTTCTGATCTAGCGGCTCTGTTTTGCATAGCTTTAGAACAACCGTTTATAGTTCCCCAAGTTCTTACCATTTCTCCTGTCTTTTCATTTTTGATAAAACCTCTTTTAGGATCGTTAAACATTTTCTTTGCTTTTTCCTGCCATACAGGATCAGATGTTTTAACTTCATAAACTTTTAAGTCTTGAACACTGTTAGGAAAAGTGTCTTGTAAAAATTTATGTACGTTTTTTGCTTTTTCTGTATCTATTCTACCGTCTTCATCACTCATATGAAAAGGGTAAATTTTCATTTCGGGTAGATACTTACCGATTAAGTAAACTAATGAAGATGAATCACAACCACCTGATAAAGACACCACTGCTTTTTCTGGTAGGCCTTCAGGAAAATTTTGTTCATCAAATAAGTCAACTGTTTGATTACCATATGTAAACTTCATTTTTTCTCCTTTAATAGTTCGTTTCTCTCTTAGCTTTTAAATAATGTTCTTCTAACTCCGGATGTAGTGCAAACAAATCGTGTCCTTCTTTTTTACTAAAACCATTTTTATCTAAATCTTGACAATACTCAATAGTTTTAACAAACTCCTCTACATCTTGTTCTTTGTTTAATGACTCAAGAATATTAGGATAATCCTTATATAGTGGTTTAAGTTTTTCCTTAATTTCTTTAGGCAAATTCTTTACTTGTAATATTCTCGGGTGTTCAATGATATAAAACGTATGTGCTATACCCATATCTTTTAACATCGCAATTAATTTATGATTTTCTAATACAGATAAGAAAGATATTACAGAGTGAACATTAACTCTTGCATTTTTTCTTGATCTCATTAATTTCATATTTTCTACAAGTTGATTCCAATCAGATTTCTTTCTGATATAATCATTATATTTACCATAACTGTCTATAGATATTTTCATAACAAACTCTTTGAAGTGAGGAAAATAATCTCTAAAGTTATAGCCGTCCATATCAAATACAGATAAATTTGTTTTGTATATTAGGTCTATACCTTTTGAGTAACCTGTTGCTACTAATTTGTCTAATAGTTTATAATGATTTACCATAACTAAAGGTTCGCCACCAATTAGTTTGATTGATCTAGTATACTTTGCTACAGAGGCAATATCATCCAAATACTTTTCGTCATCATGTTTCATAGTATTCATTCTTTCGCCATCTTTAGGATCCAAATCTGGATCGTATACTTTTTTTAATTTTTTTAGTGAGATAGTTCTAGTGTTAGCACTTCTTGGTGTACACATATAACAATCTAGATTACAAGCATTACCAAACATTTTCATTTTGATGTCTAGTATTCTTTCGTCAAAATCTTTTATATCTCCTTCGTCTATAAATTTCTGAACAGCCCTTAATAACTCTGGAACCTTACTATCAAATGTACCTTTTAATATTTGTTCACTATATTTCATTCTATCTGAACGGCCATACTTTTGTTCTTGTTTCCAACAACCGGTACAATGGTGTCTAAAAAATTTAGGATCCCAATCCTCTTTTAACATTTCTTTTCTTAATCTGTTTTGATATTCGGAAGTATACCATTCTTTAATAGATGTATCTTCCATATTGTGGCCAGTTCTTGCTAGTGCGTCATAACAAGGCGCAAATCTACCACTTAAACTAGAAAATATGTGTGTGAAAGGTAGAGGACAGAACCATAATTTTTTATCCTTTAACTTTTGTTCAAATTCTTTTTTCTGTTCTTCATTCATATTAGTTATTTATCCATATCTTATAAAGAGGGCTATCAGGTAGATTGTGTATAGCACGATTCGGACCTGTGTAGTGAACAACCTTTAATTTCTCATTAGGTTCATCTAACAACATAAAGTCTGTATCAAATTTTTTTGCATACATCTTATTCAGATTTATCATATCTTTGGAGTTTTCTGTATACTTACCTAACCATTCTTGTGGTGTATTAGTAAGTTTACTTTTCTTTTCAAAGATTTTCCAATCAACATAGTTTTGTTCACCATAATATTTAAAGTGTACTTTACCTATATTGTAATAATGTAATTGCCAATATTCAGGATTAAGTGCAAAATCGTCCCATATATGCTTAAATTGGCCAGATTTAAATTTATAAAAACCACCGTTCAAAGGTAATATGTTATTATCTTTTAATCTGTTAGTATGTAATCTTTCATTCCAAAATACACCATATGATACTAACTCATCATCGCCAACAGGATGACCTATAAGTTCATCTACATTACCTACTATAACTTGATCTATATCCATTATGATAATCTCATCGCCTGGATTTTGACCACCAAATAAAGGACTAAAGTATTTTAGTTTGTGCCAGTGCTTTACGATATTACTATGATGATTATATGGTAATACTATATCTGCTTTTACGTTAGGGTCGTCACTTAAACAAATAGATTGAAAAGGTATTGTACTATTTCTTTTCAGTCCATCATAGAAGTTGGCAACATAGTCTGGTGTATACATGCCTTTGAAATACACCGTACATATTTTAAGCATTTATATTTCTCCAGATAATATCAAACTTTTTATTAATAGCGTGTATAAGTTTAGCCGTTTTAGGAATAAATCCTTGTGTATCAAAGAAATAATGCCAATCATCTTGCAACCAATGTACTGGTACATTATTTTCTTTTAGTTTAACAGCAAATATTGTTTCGTTATCATAACCAAAGTATTTTGCTATTTTCATAGGAAAAAAATCATCTTGTCCTATTAAACTTGTCATAAGTTCTAAAGTTTGTTTAAAATCTGTAAAATAATCTAATTTTTTTAAGTGTTCTCTATTGATACCTACTATGCCTGTATTGATAACATCATTTTTAGGACTTAAACCTTTTTCTATTAACATTGCCTGAGCATTATAAAATTTTGAGTTTGGACTTCTTATTGTTTGTGTTCTTTCGCCTATCTTATGAATAGGGCTTACTCTTTCGTTATTGTTCTTAACGGCCACACCTTTTGATAAGTCAAATACTTCAAAAAAGTTTTCTGTTGTATTAGGTACAACATCAAAGTCTAGATATAACACCTCGTCATAGTCTTTAGCAAATTCATATAGTAAATGTATCTTAAAAAAGTTAACTATGTTATAACTTGTAATTTCTGGATAAAACTCTCTCATCCATTTGTAATAATCAACATAACTAGTATTTAAACCAGCACACTTTGTATCATTTTCTACCATAGTAAAATCTACACCTATTTTTTTGGCATATTCTACTTTACAATCTACTAACTGTTGGTAGTTCTTTTCAAATTCGTTTTTAGTATTATAGTTTGTAAACTCAGCATCCTTTTTCTTGATATGCTCGTCAAACGTATCTAATTCTTCTTTTGGAATATTAATGTATAAACTAAATATTTTTCTTTTCACGTTTCGCCTCTTCCCATGACATAATTGGATCAGGAGTACCTTCCATTTTTCCTACTATTATAAATCTTGTACCTCTATAATCTGTAACCTTTTCCTCTGATAATACAGTTGCATTACTAGGTAATTGCTTTTTAAAATCTTCTATTGTCTCTACACAATTAATATGGCCTTCAATATCATACATGTTGTTAGATGTAAAAGCAAAGTGTGTTGGCGATGTTCTTCCCCACCAAGGATTTTTCATTATTGGTGCTGGTCCCCATTCTCTCATGGGTTTCATATGTTCGCAAGAAGTATTAATAAACAGATCAACATTGTCGTATTGGTCTCTATATTTTTCAAATACATCGCCTGTAATCCAATCTATATTCCAATCTTTAAATATTCTATATTTTGATCTACTAATTACTTGTGCGTCTGTATCAACACAAACTATTTGTTTTACTTTGTGATAAAATGCCGGTATTAAAATACTACCATACCAACTACCAAATATAACTACTTTTGAATCTTTATTTAAGAAGTCTAATTTATTTACAGCGTCAACAAGTTTTAGTTTAGTGTTGAATTGATTAGGACTTAACGAATCTAATAAGTCGTCATTCTCCCTAATTTCTGCCATTAAATTTCTTAATATTTCTAAATCAATCATTTTTTCTGTATATGTAATCGTTAATAACTAATATATCTAATGCAGTTCTTTTAAAAGTTCTCATTGCATTTTCTGGTGTTTCTACTATAGGCTCTTGACAGTTAAAACTTGTATTAAGTACCATAGGTACGCCAGTGATAACACCAAACTCTCTTATTAGTTCATAAAACTTATTATTATCTTCTTTGTTTACTGTTTGTATTCTTGCAGTACCATCAACGTGAGTAATACCTGGTACTACTTTCTTTTTATCTTCTTTAACAGGACAAATTCTTGACATATAAGGACTAGGTAAAGTTGTATCAAAATATTCCTTATAATGTTCTTCTAAAACCGCTGGTGCAAAAGGTCTAAAGTCTTCTCTCATTTTTATTGTACTGTTAATAATATCTTTTATATCTGGATTTCTAGGATCGGCTAATATACTTCTATTACCTAATGCTCTATTACCACTTTCTGATTTACCTTGAAACCAACCTACTATCATACCATCGGCAATTGCTTGTGCAATCTCTTTGTATGAAGTTAACTTTTCTCCACCTTTATGGTCATATGATAAGCCAGCATATACGTTAGACTTATGTACTTTATTGTTTATTGTATATTCAGCATGTTGATAAGTACCGATAGCTTGGCCTTCGTCACCAATTGCAGGTGGAACAAATACATTATCCCATTTTTTGGTAAACATTTCATTACAGTAACCGTTATATGCAACACCACCAGCTAGACATAAGTTATCGGAAGTTTTTAAAGGATATACATGTTCCTTAATTCTTTCCATAGTTATTTCTTGTAGTGTATACGCCAAGTCATCTATACCATGTTTTGCAATTTGTATTTGTTTCCATTCTGGATATTTTCTTTCTAAAATAGGTCCTTCTAAAATTTGTGTAAGTACATTGTAATAATAATCACTATGTTTACCATAACCAACTTTACCCATAAGTTTACTTGCACCTAATGTTCCAAATCCTGTTAAGTTAGACATGTGGTTCCATAACCAACCGATAGGAAGTTTTGCTGATAAATCTGTTGCTTTACCGTCTCTGTCAAAGAATAAACATCTATATCTTGAGCCAATACCATCTATCGCAAGTATATCACTCTGTTTGTAACCGGAGTTTAAAAATGCATATGTAGCATGTGATTGATGATGGTCAATATAATAAATGTCATCTTTATAATATCTTTGCCATAATGATTTAACTTCATAATCTAAAATTTCATCATGTCCTTTAAATATTGTATTAAATAATTCTTCTTTAGATTTTCTGATACCACCATAGGTATAAGTCCATGCAAAGACAGTATCAGGTTCTTTCTTAACATAATCTTTTATAAATTCATCATTTAAAGTATAATCACCAGGATTTAATATATCTGATTGGTGGTTATACGCTTCTGCTTTATATGGCAAGTTATGTTTAAATCTGGTGTGTCTTTCTCTTTGATTATGATAAACACCGTCATAGGTGTTGTGGTCATGTAAGTTTATAGCAACAGCGTTAATTTTCACTTCTTTTCTCCTTCAGTTATTTATTATAGTCCTAATAAACCTCTTATCTCTGGATCAATCATGTCTCTTGTCCATTGAGGCGTCATCGTGACTCTTACATTGCATTTTAGTCCTGGAATACTTTCAATATTCATCTTTACATTATTTACTATTTGGTCTGCCGCCGGACAAAAGGCAGACGTTAAACTCATTAAAACAAAAACATATCTTGCTTCTGTCACTTTAACATCATAGATTAAACCAAGTGTGTATATATCTGTAGAGATTTCAGGATCGTAAACTTGTTTTAACTGTTCCTTAATCTTTTCAATATATTCTAACCTGGTCTCTTGATGATCTTGTATATCGCTTAAATCTTCTTTCATAATTTATACATTTAATATATTACTATATTTTTCTATAGGAAAATGTCCTTTCGGTTGTACATATTCTTTGCAAGTCACACAATACTTTTCGTATTTAAATAACTGAAAATTCATCATCTTATCAATATTTTCTTTTGTCATAGGAAAAGACCTAGACAATTCAATGTTGTTTGCAAATTTTTTACTACAGTGTACTATATGCCTTTTTTCAAAGTCAATAACAGGCACCATAGGAAAAGCGGCACACATTTTACGGTCTATTTCAGCCGCTTGTTCGTGTACTGCTGTCACATCACCTTTTGTTGGTGTTCTACCATTGAACGCCTTAAACATGGTGTTTTTGTGATCTAATTTCTTTTGAAATTCTGGATAGTTTTCTACGTATTTAAAGTAGTTAGGTGTTTTAAGTACTACATTATAATTGTTCATTTCGTTTGGTCCGAAATAATCAAAGTTACCTAGTTTTTTAATTTCGTTAGGATAAAAATCTAATGTTAAGTGTTCTACATATAAGATTTCTGGATCCTCTAATATTTCAGGATATCTTTTTCTTACGAAAGAGTTAGATAATACTGAACATATAAAATTAGGATATTCTTTTATCATTGATATCACTTCACGTAGATTTTTAATTAAACCTGGTTCGCCACCAAGTAAACATATTCTAACTTTATATTTTTTTAATGCTTCTAATGTTTCTCTTAAAAAATCTAAATCTACTGTTAAGTTTCTCATTTCTAAAGTATAACTTGTGCAGTAGTGACAGTCTTTATTACAAGACATTGATAA
>MDSX01000691.1_pt1 | contig 19535 bp, 20 predicted proteins | sample 811141 | NCBI WGS metagenome assembly MDSX01 (sample SAMN05326642, study PRJNA326480) | marine metagenome | isolation source: seawater | place: Atlantic Ocean: South East | collected 2010 | reverse complement strand
CCGTTGCCGACGAGTTACATAACGCAGGTGGTGCAGTTATTGTAGATTCGCCAGAAACTTTGGCGGAGGCGGTTGGTCGATTTCTCAGTGATACCTCGATGATGGAGCATGTGACTGCTGCTGCTGGGCGTGTGGCTTTTGAAAATATGGGTGCGGTGGATCGTATATACGAGGCGGTAGCTAATGTGATGGACGGTTCTTGAGCTATGCAAGCGCCTGCCTTCTGGGAAGAGAAGACATTACTTTCCCATTTACTTCTGCCGCTGGGATGGATTTTTGGTGCTTGTACCGATTTGCATCGGATGTCAGCGACTAGCTTCAGAGCAAGCTGCCCTGTCATCTGTATCGGAAATTTGGTCGCAGGCGGTGCGGGAAAAACGCCCATTGCTCTTGCAGTCGCAGAGAGACTTCAAAAATCAGGTGTCATCGCACATTTTCTGAGCCGCGGATATCTTGGACAGGAAAAGGGGCCTCTCCGCGTGGATCTTGAAAGGCATACCGCACGAGATGTCGGCGATGAACCACTCTTGCTCGCGGCCCATGCGCCCACTTGGGTATCACTTGATCGATCAGCAGGGGCTTTGGCAGCGTCTAAGGGAGCGGATGTAGTCATTATGGATGATGGATTCCAGAACGGCAGTGTTAAAAAGGATCTGTCAATTGTAGTTGTGGACGGCATTTACGGTTTTGGTAATGGAAGAGTGATGCCGTCGGGTCCTTTGCGAGAGGCGTTGACTGGAGGTCTCGCACGGGCTGATTTGATTGTCGTATTGGGTGGTAGTCGCTCGATTTTAAAGGGCGCAACTTCAACCTTACCAACCGCTATATCCGCGCGATTGGAACCCGCAGAAGACAGCACAAAATATTTGGGCCGCCGGATAATTGCATTTGCAGGTATTGGTCGCCCGCAGAAATTTTTTGATACGATCTCTGAAATGGGATGCGATCTAGTCGCCACTCACTCCTTTTCGGATCATTATAAATATGGAGCTGCGGATTTAGTGGCGCTGCGCACTCAAGCAGCGCAACAAGATGCAGAATTGTTGACAACAGAAAAAGACTTGGTTCGTATCGGTCGGGATAACGCTGAAGGAATTTCATCACTTAAGGTTCGTGTTGCGTGGCAAAATACGGCGAGCTTGGATGCGGTGTTGGCGAAGAAGGTTGATCATGGCCGACCGTAGTCCGGCCATTCGCTTTCTGGTTCGTTGGATGCTTTATCCACTGCAGGCCCTGCTCGTCGGATTTCTTTATTATGCAATTAGTGCTTTGCCGCTTCGATGGGCGGCGGGAATAGGTAGTTTTGTATTTCGAACGGTTGGTCAGCGGATGCGTGTTGCTCGCGTGGCGGAGGAGAATGTGCAACGTGTCTTTCCAGAACTCGCGGATAGCGAGAGAGAATTATTGATGCAAAACATATGGGACAATCTAGGGCGCGGTGCGGGCGAGTTCGCGCATTTGAATAAGTTTTCACACGAAGGCTTCGAGCCAAGGATCGAAATCGTCGGAGTGGACCACTTGGATGCGCTGCGTACCAGTGGCCGGGCTGGTATATTGATCTCAGCCCATACTGGTAATTGGGAACTGGCGGCCCGAATTTTTGGGCAAATTTTAATCCCTCACGGGCAAGTATATCGAGGCGCTGACAATCCCTACATTGATCGCCTTTTTCGAAATGTGCGAGAACATCAGAGCGTTAAATTAGTTCCCAAAGGTCGCACGGGCGCCATCGAAATGTTGCGTTTGATGCGAAAAGGCACGCACTTTGGTGTCATGATGGACCAGAAATTGAACGAAGGGGTGGCAGTGCCGTTTTTCGGGCATGATGCGATGACGGCAACGGCTCCCGTAGAGTTGGCGCTCCGGAATGGCAGTCCCATTGTGCCTGTTCGGTGTATCCGGTTGCCGGATTCTCATTTCCGAATTGAGATTTCACCGCCGATACAAAATGTGGTTACAGGCGACCGAAAAAAGGATGTGATGGCGGCATTAATTGAAATTAATAAAACAATCGAAAGCTGGATCCGCGAGCATCCGGAGCAATGGTTTTGGCTGCATCGGCGCTGGCCGAAAGAATAATGATTACTCTGCTTTTATTGGCATTGGAGGCACTAAAAAAGCCGGATCGAGCCGTGCTTCGAAAAGATTGATCCGCCAGTCGAGGTGCGGTCCAGTGCTGCGTCCGCTTTGACCGACAGTGCCAATTTTTTGACCTTGTTGGACACGTTCACCTTCTTTCACGACGATCTGTTTCATATGTAACATTGCTGAGGTGAGGCCGTGTCCGTGATCAAGGATGATCGTTCCGCCGGTGTAGTACATATCGTTATGGACCATCGCTACAATCGCGTCGGCGGGTGAAACGACAGGTGCGCCGACCGGTGCCGCGATATCGATTCCATAGTGTGGGCGCCTGTGTATTCCATTGAGAATTCGTTGGCTGCCGAAGACGCCAGAAATAACACCAAATGTTGGCCAGACCCAGCCACTATTGAAAAAATCCTGAGCGGTGTCCCGGGCCCGCGCGTTGGCAATAACCTGATTTTCTGAGCGGATGCGGTCGAAGACCGCTTGTGGCGGGGTTACCATCTTGGGCGGAAGGCCTTCAATTCGTTGGATTTGGTATTGCCGTTTTTTAATTTCAAGATTTTGATTTTCCGTTTGTCCGTTTGGAAATTTTACGTGCAGTGTTGCGTTGGGTGCCGCATCACGCGAGAACCCAATTAAGAAATTACCCTTGGGGGAAACGCGAATTGGGCGGCCATTGAAATGAACCTCTGCCTGCGGCACAGTCGTACCCCAAACTAAGCCTCCCTGGGTAAACTTCCCCTTAAGTATAACCTCTGATGAGGCGGAGCTTCCTGTCCAGATTAAAGCAAAGAGAAATACGAAGATCGGCCTCAAAGCAGATTACCTTGGCGTTTTTCGTCTCTGGCCGCGGCCGGCTGCTTCCGATTTGCAGCTTTCGCGTTCGTCACGACAGCGTGCACCTTGCCATCGCTGAAGCGCATCTCCACCGCATCATTTTTCTTAAGTGACTTTGTAGAAGTAACGGTTTTACCGACCTCATCAATAATCACCGCAAAGCCACGGTCCATGACACGTTGAAAAGAAAAGCTCTCAAGTAAATCGGCAAATCTATGCCATCGATTTGATGCCTCTCTGGTGGCATGTGTAACTGCCGCGGCAGAACGGCGCCCCAGCTCATCAACCGCTTTCAATTGGCCCTCAATCTCGCGCTCGACTGTAACAGGTGAGAGGCGGTCGCTTGCTTGTATCGTGCGGTCATTGATCCGGCGCTCAAACTGCGACCAAGCCGTCGCCATCGCCTGTGCTTCGCGGGTCAATTTAGTGTTGGCGTCGTCAAGTAATTGTTTTGGCCTGCGCAGGCGAGCGACGAAATTATCTACTTTTTGACGTCGAAGAGTTTCACCTGTTCGCACACTAATTCGAAACCGTTCACTAAGGTCGTCCAGGCGCTGTTCGTTGCCGTGCAATAGGTTCACGGGGTCTGGCAGACCGCGAGATAACCCTTCGAGCCGGATATGGTGTTCTTGTAGCAGTCTCCCAACCCCACTTAACATTCTGCGTGAATTGTCCATAACCTGTGCGAGCAGATCAGTTCGCACGGGTACCGCGATTTCAGCGGCCGCCGTTGGCGTCGGTGCGCGGTGGTCTGCGGCATGATCGATTAAGGTAACATCAGTTTCGTGTCCGACCGCTGAGATTACTGGAATGAAAGAATTTGCTGCTGCCCGAACGACGCTCTCTTCGTTGAAAGCCCATAAATCTTCAAGACTTCCTCCGCCACGCGCAACAATTAGGAGGTCCGGTCGTGGAACGGTTCCCTTGGCGTCGATTCGATTAAACCCATTAATCGCTGCTGCAATTTGGTCAGCGGCAGACTCACCCTGAACGGGCACGGCCCACAGCAAGACATGTCGTGGAAACCGATCGGAAAGTCGGTGCAGAATATCCTGAATCACGGCACCTGTCGGCGATGTAACAACTCCGATGACTTCCGGTAGGAAAGGAAGCGGTTGCTTGCGGCTTTCATCAAAGAGGCCTTCTTCTGCGAGCTTTTTGCGACGGTCTTCGAGAAGTTTTAGCAATGCCCCTTCGCCGGCCAGTTCCATTGCCTCGATGACTAATTGGTATTTTGAGCGCGCTGCATATGTCGTCAACTTACCTGTTACGATGACTTCAAGCCCATCTTCCGGTTGAATTGAAAGGCGGGCAGCAACACCTCGCCAGCACACGCCGTCGATTACCGAGGAATGGTCTTTTAATGTCATGTAGAGATGCCCGGAGCCGGCGCGTTTAAATCCGGAGACCTCGCCCCGGACGCGGACGTAGGAATATGTGTCTTCCACTGTGCGCTTGAGCGCGCGCGATAGTTCTGAGACTGAATACTCAGGTAAATTCTGGGTTGCTGTTGGCTGGTTTTCGGGCATCTTGAGTAAGGTTCTATGATAAGTAGGCCTGCGGGTCGATGCAAAAAATTTGAGTGAGAAAATTATGAAGGTTTTGGTTGTTGGTTCAGGTGGACGAGAGCATGCATTGTGCTGGTCAATTGCGGCCTCGCCGCTTTGTCACAAACTTTATTGTGCGCCTGGTAACGCCGGTATCGCGGCGGAAGCGGAATGCGTTCCAATCGCAGCAGAAAATGTTCCAGCACTTGTTGAATTTGCGATAGAGGAAGCAATTGATTTTGTTGTTGTTGGCCCTGAGGCGCCGCTTTGCGCGGGGCTTGTGGATCGTTTGACGGAGATCGGCATAAAGTCATTTGGACCCAGTGCGGCTGCTGCGCAGTTGGAAGGCTCTAAAGGTTTCATGAAGGATCTTTGTGCAAAGTATGAAATACCGACCGCAGTCTATGGCCGATTTTCAGACACCGTTTCGGCCAAGGCCTATATTCGCGATCAAGGAGCGCCCATTGTCGTGAAAGCTGATGGCTTGGCGGCCGGGAAGGGGGTCACAGTTGCACATTCGATTGATGAAGCCTTGGCCGCGGTAGATAACGCGCTGCTTGACGGACGTTTCGGTGATGCGGGTGCGGAGGTTGTGATTGAGGAATTCCTCGGCGGTGAAGAGGTCAGCGTTTTCGCAATTTGCGATGGGAAAACGGCAATTGTTTTGGCTTCCGCACAGGATCACAAAGCTGTTTTTGATGGTGATAAAGGGCCGAATACTGGCGGCATGGGCGCATACAGTCCTGCGCCGATTATGGATGAGGCTTTAGCTGAGCAGGTTGAGTTGGAATTTATCAAGCCTACTATGGCAGCGATGGCGGCGGAAGGTTACCCCTATCGAGGTATCTTGTTTGCTGGTTTGATGGTTGATGAGAATGGTCCGAAGCTTTTAGAGTACAATGTCCGTTTTGGTGATCCAGAATGTCAGGTCCTGATGACGCGTTTAATGTCGGATGTGTTGCCGGCGCTGATCGCGGCGGCGGATGGTGTTCTCGACACCTTCGATCTTCGTTGGTATGACGATGAAGTTGCGTTGACTGTCGTGATGGCTGCCGAAGGTTACCCTGGCGATTATGAGAAAGGCACAGAGATCAATGATATCGACGCGGCGATGGCGGACGATCAAAGCATCATGGTATTTCATGCGGGTACGGAGCGCGATGAAACGGGGCAGCTTCTGGCGGCTGGAGGTCGTGTCCTGAACGTTACCGCGCGGGGTGCGACGGTGAAAGAAGCACAAAGCAGGGCCTATGCTGCTATTGACCGGATCGATTGGCCTAAGGGTTTTTGCCGCCGTGATATAGGCTGGCGTGCGGTAGATCGGGAAGAGCGTTAGTCTCAATGCTTAAGTAACGGGAGGATTACCGTGTCACAAAAAGGCCGGATAAATTTTAGCCGGATGGAATCGGTAACGTTCGGACGACCGGCGGGGGATGTTGTTGCTGAGGAGGCGCGTCTTGCTGGGGCCGCGCGCGTGTTCCTGATGGTGTCCAACACACTTAATAACAAGACCGATGAAATCGAGAAGGTGCGCCGTGCGCTTGGGAATTTGTGTGCTGGCACTTATGACACCATGTCCCCCCATACCCCTCGGGGCGATGTCATTGCGGCGACCCGGATGGCGCGAGACGCTAATGCCGATCTCATTGTTACGGTTGGCGGCGGATCAATTACGGATGGTGCGAAAGCAGTTCTGCTATGTCTTGCTAATAATATTTATGAAATTGAAGATCTGGACATCCTGCGTCCGGTCACGCGACCGGACGGCACCGTCGGTCCGTCGTCCGACGTAAAGGCCCCCACGATCAAGCAGATTACAGTGCCGACAACGCTTTCGGGTGGGGAATTTAGCTCCATTTCAGGCGTTACTGACGAGCGGGCACGGGTGAAAGAATTAATCCGCCACCCGGATATTGTGCCAGCCTCTGTCGTCCTCGACGCGGCGGTAACGGTGCATACACCAGAGTGGCTTTGGCTCTCGACTGGTATCAGAGCTGTTGATCACTGTGTTGAAGCAATTTGTGCGAATTCCGCTAGCCATTTTGGCGATGCGCAATCGCTGCAGGGTTTGAAACTTTTGAACAGCGGCTTGCCCCGTGTTAACAAAGACCCCAGCGATGTTGATGCGCGGCTTGATTGTCAAATGGGAACGTGGCTCTCCATGGGTGCGCTTGCTACGGGAACGCCGATGGGCGCGAGTCATGGAATTGGATACGTGCTCGGTGCGGCCTTTGACGTTCCGCATGGGCATACGTCTTGTATTATGTTGCCCGCAGTCATGCGTTGGAACAAATTGGTCAATGCGGACCGGCAGTTGCTGGTCTCTGAGGCGATGGGTAATCCAGGAGAAGATGCTGGGGATTTGCTGGATAAGTTCATTGCCAGTCTGGGTATGCCGCGAAGTTTGAGTTCGGTAGAGGTTGGACCAGAGAATTTCGAAATGATCGCAGAACAGGCAATGGAGACGCCCTGGGTACCATTGAACCCCCGCCGAATAGACAGACCGGCTCAAGTAAAGGAAATTCTTGAAATGGCGGCTTAGAATTTGTGATGGGCAGACCAAAAACTTGAGATCCCGCGTATTACCGCTTGGCTTCCATCCACCTGCTGGTGTCCAACACAAAGCTGTGTCATCGCTAAGCTGTACAGAGCAGTGAGCTTGGGGCTTCCAACAAGGAGTATGTCTCCACTTTCGGAGGCATAAATTTCTGACAAGCTGCGGATTTCATGGCCGATCAAGATGCCGGACAGGTAAGATGATTGTGCGCTCTCATCAAGTATTCTGAAGAGACCGTTTGCCCGAACGGAGAACAGATGTGCCAACAAACCACCCTCCCTAGCGGAGGCTTCGACACCATTCATAAACGCTTTTTCATTATGATTTGCAGCTTTATCTATTAAGGCACCGAGGATCGAGTATTCACACATGACGTGAAAAACTTCCCCAGTCATGGACGTTGTGAATTCGATGAGCTGACCACTCTCCACCTTCGCCCATTTGCTATGAGTGCCAGGCAGGCACAAAGTGGCGGAACCTTGGTTAGTAAGATCGACAGCGCCGAAAATTTGGACTTCTTCGCCTCTCATGACATCATGATGCGTTGCGTCACGTGCCATATGGACGCCGGGGATAATCCAACAATTATTGACGCCAGGGACCGGGATAAAATCACGTATGAGATCATCTTTCCGGACAGGGCAGGCGGCATATGGAGCTTCGACCCAACCGTGCCGACTGCCAATCATACCGGACATTAACACAGGTCTCTCCGGAGTAGTTTGACTTCTCCAATCTTTGATAAATTCGTTTAACAAGTCGATAAAACTTGACGATCCGAGATTTAAGATCCCACGGTTATCCTGCCGAATGCTCAGGACTTTACCATCGCTATTCAGAAGATAACCTCTACGATTGGTTGTACCCCAATCAATTGCGATGAGGCCTGCGGTCTCTGTCGTTGTTAATGTCATGGATATAATTTGTAGGGCGAGAAGCGGGGCCGTACTAGAAGAGTTTCAGTTAGGAGACAAGGATATGGATGCAAGACAAGAAGCTCGGGCTGATTTGGCGGCTGTGTTGCGATGGTCCGCTCGGCTTGGCTTTAATGAGGGGATCGACAACCATTACAGTGTTTTGGTGCCGGGGACAGAGGATCGGTTCATCATTAATCCACATCGCCGCCACTGGTATGATATATGCGCGTCAGATCTGGTTGAAATTGACGTGGATGGAAATCTTATCGTTGGTGACCAGCCGCCGGAGCCGACGGCTTTCTATATTCATTGGCGCATCCATGTAAATTGCCCGCAAGCCCGTGCTATACTGCATACCCACATGCCATACGCGACTTCATTAACCGCTATAGCTGGAGCACGGCTCGAGCCGATCGTCCAGCCAGCGCTAAAGTTCCACGATCAGATTGCCTATGATGATGCGTATAATGGACTTGCGACTGATGTCGCAGAAGGTGACCGGTTGGCGGGTGCCTTGAAAGACAAGCGCGTTGCCATGCTGGCTAATCATGGTGTCATTGCGACAGGCCCCAGCGTCGCCCATGCATTTAATGACCTTTATTACCTGGAGCGGGCGGCTCAGGCGCAGGTCCTAGCCCTTTCCACTGGCCAGGAACTGCAGCGTATTCCCCAGGATGTTTGTGCCCGTACTTTTGAACAGATGCAAGACGACCGCGATGACCAATCCGTCCGGCATCTTGCCGAGATCAAGCGGATTCTTAATAAAGAAGAGCCAGACTATAAGGAGTAGCTACCGCAATATATTCGCCAAATCCGACTACCTGACTATCTCAATTAGAGGGCGTCGCGATTTGGGTGGCGTTTCGGTTGAAGCTGTCAATATGGGAATGCTGGAGCGCATGGATCAGATCGACGTTGCAGGAATAGAAATTGACTTGGAGGTGCGGGGAGACGGTCCGGTACTATTGTATCTGCATCCAGAGCACTACCGACATTTACATACGCCATTTGTGGACGAGTTGGCGAAGCATTGGAAGGTTTACGCACCACGCCACCCGGGCTTCGACGGGCGCCGACCACCAAAAGACTTCCGTCGCGTGGAAGACATTGCCTATTTGTATCTCGATCTCATCGAACAGTATAGCCTCACAGATGTAACCATACTTGGCGCGTCCTTCGGCGGATGGATTGGATTGGAAATGGCGGTGCGGAATACATCGAGAATGGCTGCTTTAACACTCATTGCGCCGGTTGGCGTGAAGCTAGGCGAGCGTGAAGAACGCGACTTCGCTGATCTTACGGCACTGCCGAATGAGATAGCTCTGAGGGCTCTGTTTTCGAGCTCGCCAGCAGATTTTGGTACCTTCAGCGAAACGCAGATGATTGGTGTGGCGCAAGATCGCCAATATCTCGCTTATTACGCTTGGAAGCCTTATCTGCACAATCCATCACTTAGGCGCTGGCTGCATCGCATCAATGTACCAACGCGACTCCTTTGGGGCGAAGACGATCGTTATGTCACTGCGGATTATGGCAATCGGCTTGCAGCACGAATTCCTAGCGCTGAAATGACTTTAATTTCTGGTGCGGGCCATTATCCGCAAATCGAAAAGATGAATGAGACGATAAATACCGTGGTTGGAGGTTAGTCTGATGAAAGTTTGGCATTTTAGCGAAATGGCCTACCACCCAGGTTGGGATGAGCTCGGCAATTCGCTCCGCAACGTTGTGCCGAGCCGCGTTTACGACCCTGAAGTTGGGGCAGATCTCTATCACCGCTATTTAGACGAGTGGTCGCTTTGCGACGATCTCGGCATTAATATTATGGTGAACGAGCATCATACGACGGCAACCTGCACTACGTCGGTATGTACTATTCCCATGGCAATCTTGGCGCGAGAGACAAAAAAAGTTCGCCTACTTTGTCTTGGTATGCCGATCGCTAATCGGATGGATGCAGTGCGGGTTGCCGAAGAATATGCGATGATCGACGTGATTTCACGTGGCCGTCTTGAGATGGGGTTTGTCAAAGGGGCACCGTTTGAAGTCTCACCCGCGAATAGTAATCCCGCGACCTTGATGGAGCGGTTTTGGGAAGCGCATGATCTTATTATTAAAGCGTTGACTACTCATGATGGGCCGTTCAATTGGGAGGGAGAGCATTTCCAATATCGTCAGGTGAATGTTTGGCCGCGGCCGTATCAGAATCCGCATCCACCCATTTGGATGACGGTGATGAGCCCGGGCTCAGCGGCAGAGGCGGGTTCGCGGGGGTATTCTATTGCGTCGCTCAACACTGGATACTTGCGTACACCGGAAATATTTAATGGTTATAGAAAGGCAGCGGCCGATTCTGGCAGGGAGGTGACGAGCGATCGATTTGGTTACCTTGCGATTGTTGGTGTTGGTGAAACAGATGAGGAAGGCCGCCGCCGCGCCGATCAAATCTTGGATTATAGCCGCACAACCCCTCGTGCGGCGTCTCAGTTTTGGCTCCCGCCCGGATACACATCAAACGAAGTCACGGCGCAAATGTTACACAATCGCGGCCCCAATATGATTCAACTTCGAGACGGCGGCGAGTTTGCTATGCAATACGGTACTGTCGACGAATTTATAAATGCGGGAGTGGCTTTTGCTGGGAATCCAGATACCGTTTTCGACCAGATCAAGGAATTTTATGACCATGTCGGTGGTATTGGACATCTATTGATGATGGGACAAGGCGGCCATATCAGCCATGAGGATACGGTGGGTAATCTCACGCTATTTAGTAAAGAAGTCTTACCCAGACTGAAAGACCTTTAAGGATTGACTTGGGGAGGGTGATGGCCCCCTCCGGGGTAAAGTCACCTGCAGCATCGTTAAATTTTATTGCCGCCTAATCCCATACATTAATTTGCGTGTAGCTGAATTCGAACTGCCTTTGGGAGCAATCCGAAGCGCAACTAAATCAGAATTAGATGCGGTTTATGGCTGCGCTTAATCGTTTCTGAAAACTTTGCTAGACTCGTCGGATCTGCAGGCTGTTATGGAGAGCCATTTTGGTACGATTAATCGATATAAATCATCTGGTCATCGTACTCAGTGACTCTAACCACCGTTCTGGCTAACATTCGCCTTTGTTTTTGAGTATTGAGAGAGAATTATGGAAATTGCCCTATCCCCGATGGAGTTTGCGCGCCGGGCGCGCCGGATTTATGCCAATTGTGAAGCTGTTGTTGACGGCGATTTACGGTTTAGCTACGAGGAATTTTTCGAACGGTGTGACCGCTGGTCAGCAGCTTTACAAGCGATGGATATAGGACAGGGCGACCGGGTCGCATACATAGCACCAAACACACATGCCCATCTAGAAGCCTACTACGCTGTGCCGCAAATGGGGGCGGTCTTGGTGCCGATTAATTACCGTCTATTGCCGGAAGACTTTGAATATATCATTAAACACTGCGGTGCGAAGGTTGTCTGTGTACATGAAGACTATCTTGAAGCCATCGATGGAATCCGCGGGAAGCTTACCGGGGTCGAGCATTTCATTGCGCTTGAAGGGTCGGGAGACGGATGGATCAATTACGAAGAGCGGCTTGCCGAAGCGCCAGCTGAATATGCTGAGGTAGAGATTGCAGAGACAGACCTTCTGACAATTAACTATACCAGTGGTACAACCGCACGGCCCAAAGGCGTGATGATAACGCACCGAAACGCTTACATGAATATTATGGGGACATTGGCTCATCATCATTTGACGCCGGCGGACCGTTATCTCTGGACGTTACCGATGTTCCATGCAAACGGGTGGACGTTCACCTGGATAAATACCGCGCGTGGTATGGCGAATGTGTGCCTGCGCCAGGTTGATCCGGAACTGATTTACAAGCTTATTCGGGATGAAAACATCACCATGTTCTGCGCTGCGCCGACGGTACTGATAAGTATCGCGAGCGCGCCGGAAGAATTCCGCAAGGACGCGCCTCGCGGTGTTCGCTTGTTTACTGCCGGTGCTCCGCCGGCGGCTGCAACGATTGAGTTGGTTGAACGGGACCTTGGGTGGGAATTGACTCATGTATACGGTCTGACTGAGACTGCCCCGTTGATTACGTTTTGCGAGCCGCGCGCGGAGCATACGAATTTGGCGGTTGACGAACGCGCGCGCATCAAGGCACGCCAGGGTGTTGAATTGGTAAGTTCTGGCGAGTTGCGGGTCGTGGATGAGGATGGCAACGAGGTAGCCCATGATGGGGAGACGCTCGGTGAAATTACCGTCCGTGGTAACGTCGTGATGAAGGGTTATTACGACGATCCGGAGGCAACCGATGCCGCGATTAAGGACGGTTGGTTCCATTCGGGAGACGCAGCTGTGGTTCATCCCGATGGTTATCTGGAAATTCGGGACCGCTTTAAGGACGTCATCATCAGCGGCGGTGAGAACATCTCCTCGGTTGAGGTGGAAGGCTGTCTGCTTCATCACCCGGCCGTTCAAGAAGTCGCCGTGGTTGGCATGCCGCATGAAAAATGGGGTGAGTCACCACATGCGTTCGTGATCCTGCGCGACGGCGCGCAAGCGACGGAGGACGAGATCAAGCTCCATGTGCGCGAAAACCTGGCACATTTCAAAACGCCGCAATGGGTGAGTTTCGTGGAAGATTTGCCGAAAACGGCGACAGGTAAAGTGCAGAAATACGTCCTTCGGGGTGGTCAAGTCGGCATTTCGCGCCAGTAGCTGAAGCGTTGAAATAGAGATCGGAATTCGCACAGAGCCTTGTTTCCTGTTGGCTAAAAGCAAAATTGTTTTATAGAAACCGATTGATGCTCTGAGAGTAGGAGGATGCAATGGCTTACGAAAGTATGATCTGCGAAATGATCAAGGTGCCGGGACACAACGGTGATATGATCCAGGCTTATACGGCACGACCGATGGGCCCAGGGCCATTTCCTTGCGTGGTATTAATACACCACTTGCCGGGTTGGGATGAGTTTTACCGGGAAACAACCCGCCGGTTTGCCCATCGTGGCTATGCAGCCATCAGTCACAACCTCTATGAACGCGTGGGTGAAGGCGATGCGGCGGATGTTGCTGCGAAGGCGCGGGCGGAGGGTGGCGTGTCGGACGACCAGATGGTCGGCGATACGGAGGGCGCCGTTCAATGGATACGCGCACAACATTTCTGCAATGGTAAGGTCGGTGTGATCGGCAGTTGTTCTGGCGGCCGGCAGGCATTTCTTTATGCGTGCAAGAGCAGCAGCGTTGACGCGTGCGTCGACCTGTGGGGCGGACGGGTAGTGCAGGCGGAAGACGATCGACCGGGAAAACAGCCCGTGCAGCCGATAGACATGACTGGCGACCTTAATTGTCCACTTTTGGGAATCTTCGGCAACGACGACCGATCCCCAAGCTCGGAAGAGGTCGATCAGCACGAAGAGGCCTTGAAAAAGAGCGGTAAGAACTTTGAGTTTCACCGGTATGACGGCGCCGGCCATGGGTTTTTCTATTGGGACCGGCCGCTCTACCGTGTCGAACAGGCGATGGACGGTTGGGACAAGGTCTGGTCCTTTTTCGGTAAACAACTGTCGGCATAGGGGGCGTTTTATGTGCACATCGATTGTCGAGGTGGTTGAAGTCGAGGGCGCCGGCTGCGGCAAGAATGGCTGGTTTCCAGTCACGCGTGCGATCGTCACCTACGATCACCCGCAGGTCGCGCCCTTCGAACGGGACACCATTAACTTAGACTTTATGAATCCCGACCGGAGTGCATCCGACCGGGCGGGCGTTGAGCTGACACTGGAAGCCGCCAAAGCGCTCCATGCGGCGCTGAGCCAGGTAATTATGGAGGCCGAGGCGGAAGAGCGCGAGCGCAGCGTGGTGGACCGCCTGAGGGCGGCCTAGCTCGTGGAGAAACGCGTCATCGGAGGGCCGGGGGGGCTTGAAGTGTCCCTGGTCGGTCTCGGATGTAACGCGTTTGGGCGGCGTGTCAACGAGGTGGGAACCCACGCCGTTTTGGATAAGGCCATCGATGCCGGGATCGATTTTCTGGATACCGCGGAAACCTATGGCGATGGGCAATCCGAAGCCTTTATGGGCACTGGCCTAGTGGGAAAACGCGACAAGGTTTTCATTGCGTCGAAGTTTGGCTTCTCGAAAAGCCATGTCGAGGGCAAGAAGAAGGGCTCGCCTGAGAATATCCAAGTCGCCCTCGACATTAGCCTAAAGAAGCTCAAGACCGACTGGATCGATCTTTACCAATTGCATAGACCGGATCCCGACACTCCTGTTGTGGAGACGATGGGTGCGCTTGAGGATCAAGTCACCGCCGGTAAGATCCGCTATTACGGTTGCTCTTTTTATTCGGGTCAGCAAATGCAGGAAGCCGTGGATGAGGCCAAGCGGGCTAATCTAAAAGGTTTCGTCACGGCGCAGAACGCGTGGAATGTCTTGTTACGCGATATCGAGGACGATTTGGTCCCGGTCTGCCAAGATAGCGGGGTCACTCTCTTGCCTTACTATCCGATCGCGAAGGGTCTCCTAACGGGAAAGTACCGTCGCGGCGGCGATGCACCGTCGGGCAGCCGGCTTGAGCATGAGACGGATCTGGCCGAGGCCGACTTTGACGTGATTGAAGCACTTGAAGCGTATGCGAAAGATCATGGGCACGGGCTACTAACGCTGGCGATCTCGTGGCTCGCCTCTCAACGGGTGACGGCGAGTGTGATTGCCGGCGGCTCCAATCCCGAACAGATGGCGGCCAATGCGGCGGCTGCGCAATGGAAAATGACCGAAACCCAATTTAGTGAAATTGACCAGATCGTCTCGAAGGAGTAGGAAACGATGCCGATACTCGAAGATGGGCCTGTTAAGATTCATTATAAGGAAGCCGGTTCCGGCTTTCCGCTTCTCGTGCAGCCGGGTGGAGGTTTAGAAGCGACGATTGCTGGCCTCGACAACCATTCATTCAATCCGCTTGAAGAGTTCAGCGATACCCATCATGTGGCGGCGCTTGATTTACGGAATGCGAATAACGGGTATTCGGAAGGGCCGCTTGATATCGAACGGAACTGGGACGCTTTTACTGACGATCAGTTAGCCGTGGCGGATCATCTTGGGTTCGAAAAGTTTTTGGTGATGGGGTTCTGCATCGGCGGGCCGATGATCTGGAACCTGCTGAAGCGAGCGGGTGATAGAGTCGCGGGCGCAGTACTTGTGCATCCGAGTGGCTATGTATCCAGCCATCCGAATATATTCTACGAGAACAACATGGCGGGCTGGGCGCCGCCGTTCTGTGCGCGGCGGGAAGACGTGAGCATGGAAATGGTTTCGGACTTTCTCAACAACATGTACACGAAGCGCGCCAATTTTGTATTTACCGTCGACCGGGATTTCGTGCGGAACTGTCAAACGCCGGTGCTAATTCTACCGGACGATATTCCGGCCCACCCTTATGCGACGGCCATGGAAACCGCACTCTTGGCGCCGAATGCGCAGGTCAGTCTTTATCCGTGGAAGGAGAACGACCGCAAAATCCAGCTCGCCTTACAGCACATAAAAATGTTCCTGCATGCGAATACGCCTGCCAGTTAGGTACGCGGCGACAGGAAACGTGCATCGTCGGGCGCTTTATGCTCCATGACCCGAAGGATGCTAGCGTTCATCATATAGACGCTCATCAGGGCGGTGAGTTCCAAGACACCGGCCTCACCCCAGCGTGCGCGGACAGCGTCAAAGGTCTCGTCTTCGACACGGGGTGCTTCCAATAGTTCACGGCCGAACTGGATGATGAGCGCTTCATCTGCTGTGAGATTGTCCAGAGGGCCGTAGGTATCTACCGCGTGGATCGCTTCTTCCCGCGTTCCCGCCTTAAGGCCGAGCCGGACATGGGCCGTCCAAATATAATCCGCATTAGCGGCCCTGGCGGCCGTACAGATTGCGAGCTCTGCTTCTTCTGGTGTCAACGATGTGCGATACCGAAGATGCTCGACCAGATCGGATAGGCGTTCGCCTGCAGCGCCCGCATAGGTCAAATAGCTGCTTGGCGGCGGCATGCTGCTGCGTGTCTTTTGGATATGCCGGACAGCGGCCCGGGTCTCGTCGGAGAAATCGTTGGTATCGGTGGGAAAGGGTAATCGCGGCATAGATAGGGTCCTTTAATCTCGAAGGTCGCGGAAGAAATCTTTCAGCAGGGCACTGCACTCGGTCTCGGCGATACCGCCAAAGACCTCTGGAGTGTGATGGCAGGTCGATTGTCCGAAAAATTGGGGGCCGTTCTCGACGCCGCCACCCTTTGGATCGTAAGCGCCGAAATAGAGGCGCCGAATACGGGCGAATGAGATTGCGGCGGCGCACATCGCACAGGGCTCCAGTGTAACGTAAAGATCGCAATTTCGCAGGCGCGGTGCATTCAGCATCCCGGCCGCGGCACGGATCGCCAACATTTCGGCATGTGCGGTTGGATCCTTGTCGGTTTCGACCCGGTTGCCGGCACGCACCAGCAGCTTTCCGTCCTGCACAATAACGGCGCCGACCGGCACTTCGCCCCGTGCGGCTGCGCGCTCGGCGACTTGAAGTGCCATCGCCATATAGCTTTGATCATTTTTGGACATATGAGAACCCTGCCGACGGCGTCAGGGGACGTCAAGCAGGGTGTTTATCTCCTGCGGTTCTGTCGGGGATAACTTTAGAGGCGTTACTCTGAGAGACATTTGCGTCTCGCTGCGGTCCGCCATACTCTCTCGCTGCCAACGCAGGATGTCTGTAGATGACCGAAACGAAGCCGGAACGTATCGCGAAGCGGATTGCCCGTGCGGGTCTATGCTCGCGCCGGGAAGCTGAACGATGGATTGAAGCTGGCCGGGTCGCGGTCGATGGGAAAACGCTCAATAGCCCGGCATTCAACGTCGTTGCGGGAGCTGTTATCACAGTTGACGACAAGCCGATTCCCGAAGCCAAGGCAACAAAGGTCTGGCGTTTTAATAAGCCCACGGGCTGTTTGACAACGAATAAGGATCCGCAAGGCCGGAAGACGATATTCGAATTACTGCCGGAAGATATTCCGCGGGTGGTGACCGTTGGGCGTCTGGACTACAACAGTGAGGGGTTGCTTTTGCTAACCAATGACGGTGACGTGGCCCGTCGTCTAGAGCATCCAGACACAGCCTGGCGGCGACGATACCGCGTCCGCGTTCACGGTCGTGTCGACGAGGGTCGTTTAACTGGTCTGGCGCGGGGCATTACAGTCGACGGCATTAAATATGGTCCGATTGAAGCCGTACTTGAAAGAGAGCAACGCTCCAATGCTTGGCTTATTATGTCGTTGAGCGAAGGCAAAAATCGCGAAGTGAGGCGGGTGTGTGAGCATTTGGGCCTGCAGGTCACCCGTCTAATCCGCATTAGTTATGGTCCCTTTCAATTGGGTAATATGCCCAGTGGGGAATGCGAGGCGGTCCCCTCTAAAGCGCTCGCTGAGCAGTTGGGCGGCGGCGGAAAAGGGAGGCGTCGACGTGCGAATTATCGCCGGTAAATGGCGCGGTAAAAAGATAATAGCCCCAACGGGCCTCAACGTGCGACCCACCTCGGACCGAGGCAAAGGCGCTCTCTACGATCTCCTAACTCATGGGAAGCCTGCCGCTTGCGGATTTGAGTTACGAGATACGAAGGTTTTAGACGCCTTTGCAGGCACCGGTGCGCTCGGTCTCGAAGCGCTCTCTCGAGGTGCTGCGCAGGTTACGTTTATGGAGAACGCAAAGGCGAGTCACCGCGCAATTTGCACGAATGTGTCGACTTGTCAGGCCGAAAGCTTAGTAAATCTTATTGAGACGGATGTGCTTACGGCACCAAGAGCCATGAGTTCTTGTGATCTTATCCACCTAGATCCACCATACGGTAAAGGTTTGGTTGCCGCGGCGCTACAGAGGCTTGAGACGAAAGGGTGGATAGCAAAAGGTGCAATTTGTTGTGCGGAGCTTGGCAAAGATGAAACTCTGGCTATCCCTGAAGGTTTCAGGCAATTAGAAGACCGCCGGTACGGCGCTGCGCGGATCGTGATCCTTAAAAGTGTTGCTTGATACGACGGGCTAAGATTGCCGTTACGACTAAGACCGGAATAAGAAGCGCTGCGCCCGACAAGAATGGCGCTGCGACACCTAGGGCAATGAATGCGTAACCAGCCCAGGCTGGACCCAGAATTCGGCCAAGACTATTGGCCGACTGAGCGACACCCATTGTTCCGCCGCGGAGATTTTGCGGCGCTGCGCGGCTGATCAAACTTTGAAGTGATGGGTTTGCAAAACCAAATCCGACCGATAACAAAGCAATTGGCAGGAGAAGCCAAATGGGTTCTGGCACGTAAGGCAGGCCGGCTAATCCGATCGTTAGCGTGAAGAGGCCAACGAGGACGAGGCGTGCCTCGCCGATCTTTGGTGCGAGTTTGCCCACCAGCCAGCCTTGAACGATGACCCCACAGATTCCCGCAAAAGCGAGGTAGTAACCCACTTGTTGTGGCCCCATGTTGAGTACCTTGTCACACCAGAGTGCCAGGGTCGCCTCCATACCTGAAAAAACGAAAAACAGGGTGAAATAGAGGGTAACTATGGCTACAAGCTTTGGGATGGCATAGAGCTGTGGCAGAAACAAAAGCGTCGAACCGCCACGTGCCTGGTGACGTTTAGGCTCTTGCAGCATGACCGCACTAACGACGAATGCCGCGGCAGACCCGATAGCCGCAATAATCATGGGTAGCTGATAGTTTACATCCACTTCACCTGCGAGATAACCGCCGAGTGCGGGCCCGAAGATAAAGCCAAGTCCGAATGCCGCGCCAAGCATACCCATACCTTTAGCCCGGTTTTTGTCATCCGTGACGTCAGCAACGAAGGCTTGGCTTGTCGCTAACCAACCATTCATCACTCCTGCAAATATCCTAGCCAGGTAGATAGTTAGCAGTGTGTCGGCAAACGCGAGCCAAAGATAGGCAGCGGCCGAGCCAAGAAAGCTAACCAGGATAACGGGTTTACGTCCAATCTTGTCCGAAAGAAGTCCCCAAAGCGGAGCTGTCAGAAACTGTGCCAAAGAGAAGACCGAAAATAGCCACGCAGCCTCCCCAGCGCTCGCTCCATGATGCAAAGCAAAATATGGCAATAATGGAACGATCACGCCAAGGCCAATAACATTGGCGAGGGCGGCTAGAAAAATAGCGAGCATGGCGAGTGGAGATATAAGTCGTGACCATGTGGGTCAAGCGCCAAATCACCGCCGTCCGAAAAGGCGTTCAATATCGGCAAGTTTGAGTTCGACATAGGTAGGGCGCCCGTGATTACATTGTCCGGAATGTGGCGTCACTTCCATTTGCCTTAGCAATGCGTTCATTTCCTCGCCGTTTAGCCTGCGGCCTGAGCGTACGGACCCATGACAGGCCATCGTGCCACAAACATCTTCGAGCCGCTCCTTAAGGACGAAACTATCGCCGAGTTCCGCTAGTTCGTCGGCTAAATCGCAGATCAGACTCGTAACCTCTACCTGTCCTAAAAGCGCCGGGATTTCGCGAACAATGACTGCGCTGGGGCCAAACCCGTCGAGGATGAGGCCTAACTCAGCAAACTCGT
>MDSX01060036.1_pt1 | contig 19582 bp, 16 predicted proteins | sample 811141 | NCBI WGS metagenome assembly MDSX01 (sample SAMN05326642, study PRJNA326480) | marine metagenome | isolation source: seawater | place: Atlantic Ocean: South East | collected 2010 | reverse complement strand
TCAGGCCTCTCATTAGTGATGATCTGAGATAGGTCATGCAGTCCAACAAGAGAGACCGAAAATATACTATCCTTATCGATATTTAGTTTTCCAGCCACAAAATTTTGTAAATCGAGTGGCATTTTTTCATCAAAAACAACCTGAATCACTTCTCCACGTCGACGACGTCTCAAGGCTGTTTCAAAAGATAACATTAAATCTTCCGCTTCATCATCAACTTCTAATTCACTATCTCTTAATAAGCGAAACAAACCTTGACCAGTAACTGAAAACTCCGGAAAAATTTGATCAACAAATAATAATATGATTTCTTCTAACGCAATATATCTTGATGTACTGCCTGGCAAGCGCAAAAATCTCTCTAGTTGTGTGGGAAGAGGGATAAGAGCTTCCATATCATCACCACTTCCATCAGAGCTGTGTATTCGCAAAACTAAACAAGCATTTCCGTTAGCAAAAAAAGGAAACGGATGGGCTGGATCAATAGCTAACGGTGTCAGAATTGGGAAAATTTGATCTCTAAAATAGTTTCCCAACCACTCTTTTTCATTTAACCCCAACTCATTAGAATTAATAATGAAGAATTGTCTATTCCTCAGTTCTTCTTTAATCTCTTTAAAACATTCTTGTTGAATAGATGCCAATTTGTTTATTGCAGGTATAATTAAATCCAGTTGCTTAGAAGGCGACAGTCCGTCAGGACTGTTATTTGAAATATTTTCGGCAACCATCCCTCTTAGACCAGCGACCCTTACCATATAGAACTCATCCATATTCGAACTAGAAATAGAAACAAATCTCAGTCTCTCCAATAAAGGGTATTCGGTATTCCTGGCTTCTTCCAATACCCGTTGGTTGAATGCTAACCAAGAAAGCTCTCGATTAAAATATCTAGTTGACGTAGGCTGAGTTCCCAATTTTTTCTCTACCGTAGTAATTTTGATGATTATTCGAAGAATCAACCATGCTCAATGTTAACCGTTAATTATCATACACATTTAACTTATATATTTGACTGATCTATCATTTAAATAGAAGTGAATTCGCTAAAATATAAAACAAAATCATAATGAACTTCGAAACGCCCCCCCATCCATTAAGATATTTTGACCATTGATATAGCCGGCATGAATACTGCAAAGGAACGCACATGTTTTTCCAAATTCCTCAGCTGTTCCAAATCGACCTGCTGGATTTTCGCTTGCAGCAGATGAATACATTTCCTCATATGTTTTACCGACCGTATCCGCCCGAACCTGCAAATTACCCCTCAATCTATCAGTATCGAAAGGTCCAGGAAGCAGTCCATTTATTGTTACACCATCACGTACTGTCTCTCGAGCTATCCCGGCACAAAACCCTGTTAACCCCATCCTTGCACCGTTGGACAAACCCAAAATGGCTATCGGTGATTTAACGGCACCAGATGTTATATTTATAATGCGTCCAAATTTCTTTTTAATCATCGGGTCTATCGTCAGTTTTATCAGTTCAATACCAGTTAACATGTTTGCATCAACGGCCTTAATCCAATCGTCCCTTGTCCATTCTCTAAAATTTCCAGGCGGTGGCCCCCCAGCATTATTAATCAATATATCAATCTCACCGACCATATTTAAAGCTGCCGTCCGCCCCTTCTCTGTAGTGATATCGCAAGCAACGCTTTTAACTTTTATTTTATATTGATCACTAATAGCCTCTGCTGCCCTTTTTATATCGGTTTCCGTGCGAGAACATATAGTCACGTTCACACCCGCCTCAGCCAGGGATTCTGCAGAAGCCTTTCCCAAACCTTTACTGGCTGCGCAAACCAGTGCGGTTCGCCCTTTTATGCCTAAATCCATCTATTTGTTCCTTTCATTACGATCCCATTTGTCTTCTTTGTATCAGTTTCGTTTCGAGAACATTGCGCAGTACTCTGCTAGCTAGTGCCACTGTGATACTATTATTTTCGGATAATGCTACTGCATCCAAACGTGCAACTAGCTTAAATGCTTCTTCAAATGAACGCTCCATCCTTATTACCAAATAATCGAGTACCTCACTGGGAACTATGACCTGTCTATCTTCAAATAACTTTTGCATCACCTGTTTAATTAACTCGTCATCAGGTTGTTTAATCTCAACAACGGGCAATGTCGAGAGCCTAGATGATAAATCCGCAGGCAATACTCCCAACTGAGCTACTGGCTTGGAAGAAATAATTATCAAAAAACCCTCTCGTTCTTTTATCAGATTATATAGGTGTAAAATGGGAATGCCTGGCCATGATTCATCAAACCCATCTATTATTACATTTTTTTTATTTCTTAAAATTTCTGGTACTTTCATAATGTCAACAATAGGGTTATTAAGTGAAACGGCTTTAGATCTAGATTGCCAAACTGCACCCAGATGGCTTTTTCCCGAAGATTTAGGACCAAATACATTTAAACCATTGCAAGCAACTGGCCAATTGGGCCACGAATCTATCCAGGTTACTGCATCTCTGTTGGAATTAGAGATTATAAAATTTTTACGCCCTAATGCAGGTTTGTTTGGGAGATTGAAAGCGAGCTGCAACATCACTATTGTAACTTTTGATTGTCAGCTTTGGTCATAATTTTATTTGCATCCTGGGAATCATTCAAACTTCTAGGCTCTATATTTCCATGATAAATGGTGCTTTGTAGATAACGAGCCATACCAAATTTCGTAAAAACCGCCACCACCACTGCGATTGGTAATGCGAGTAAAACTCCAAGAAAACCAAACATACTACCTCCTGTTAAAAGTGCAAAAATAATCCAAACAGGATGTAAGCCAACTGCGTCACCAATTAATTTTGGAGTTAAAAAATTACCTTCTAGTACCTGACCAACAAAAAAGATGGCCGTAACAAGTAGAATTGGGGTGTATGAATCAAACTGAAAAATTGAAAAGCCAACGCTAAAAACAGCGCCCAGAATAGCCCCAACAAATGGAATAAAAGAGATTATTCCAGAAAAAAGTCCTATTAAAACACCAAATTGAAGGCCAACCGCGGTTAAGCTAACGGAATAAAATAATGCCAAAACGATACAAACACAACCTTGCCCTCTAACGAGAGCAGCTAAACTTTTATCAATTTTTAAGATCTGTTCTATTACGGTCTCTTTATACTCAAGCGGTAACCAGCCATGAATTTTATTTACTATTAAATCCCAATCTCTCAAAAGATAAAACGCCACTATTGGTGTTATGATGATTAGTGATAGAAAATTTGCAATGGCTAAACTGCTTCTTATTAATTTTGTTAAGAAACTCCCCCCCCACTCCAGGATGCTGCCAACAGAGCTAGGAAACAAGTCCTCACTTTCGCTTTTCATATTGCTATTTAAAAAGCTACTAACAAACTCAAACAAAGGTTGTATTTTGTTAACTATATTCGGCAAAAATATCGTTAAATTGCTTAACTGAGCCGCTATTACCGGAAAAAGTAATAAAAAACACCCTGCCGAACAAAGCATAAAAGCAGTGAGGACAAAAAACGTTGATAAAGACCTCCATAATCCTAATTCTTCGAGACGGTCTACTATAGGGTCTAGAAAGTAAGCTAAGATAATCCCTGCAACAAATGGCATCAAAACCGAACTTAGGGTGTATATAATTAGAAATAAAACCAAAATTGAAGCAAACCAAAAGATATGATTTTTTCTCTGTATCATCTGTCATTCTCTCAATTAACTTTTTTCGTATTTATTAAATATTTTTTTGGAAGATGCATTTCACTATCACTTAAGATCCAGTCTTTCGGACCTTTCAACAAACTTATGTTTTCGGGCCTGAGCGCATTTCTTAATTGCCTTATATTGCCAGTTACCCGAAGCATTAGAGATGCTTCTTCTTTTGATATTCGAACTATACTAAACTGTTTTAATATTCCAATTTCACTAAGCCTTGACCTTAGTGAAATCCATTTCCTAAAATTGCTAATAGGAACAATCACCGGGACGCGCAATAATAGTCCTGATGTAATAATATTTTCTTCCTTCCAGCTATTGGATATCGAAGAAACTGCTTTTTTTACTCCCATATCTAATAGAGCCAATAAATCATCAGTGGGTTGGCCCTTTATAACGTCAATGACTGTTTCCTCAACCTGATTAGTATTAAATTTAGTTAAGATAATTTCTAGAATTGGCGAATTATCTTTAAGGTCAAATCGCTTAGAAGCCCTAGCAATCAAAATATTCTGCGTTTTGTATCGATCCGATATATTTTTTAATTTTGTTGTATCGCCCCGTAAAGCCTGAATAGCAGTAAGGTCCCGAATATCAGCAAGTGTCCCGCGTGGGATAATGACATCTAACAAACCTTTTTGTTCTGTCTGATTTTCCCAAGCATCTCTCCATGGGTTTTTATTTTCCCAAAGCGATGCTACTCCATCGGTTATTAAAACAGGTATTACCAACATCGGCAAACTTGGTGTCTCCGCATAAGCTATATTTTGATCTAGAAAAAATTGCCTGACTTGATTTGGATTAAATGTGACACTCAGGTCTGCTAAGTAACGAACAGTTGATGTTCGTTCTCGGAGCACTTCATAACCTGTTATCAATGAACGCAAGTCCGAATATTGGATATCTTGCAATTTTTCTACAGAATCTGAAAACACCAATCTATCCAACAATCGCCTCCAAGCTATTTTTTGGCCCACTTCTAACGCCCGTTCTCTTGCCTTTAATGCAGTAAGAGACGTCTCGTCGACCACTATATTTTCTATAACAAATATCTTTTTTGACGATAATGCGTAAGAGCCATTTGCATTAGTTAAAAGAGCCCAAACGACTATACTTATAAAAACCCAGGTTAATTTTTTACTCATTTAAATTCCTAGAATAAATTTGAAATATTAAGTCTGGTTTCTTTGGCGGATAACGTACATATTTAATGTCTTGAAGCAATTAGGATAATTTCTAAATATAAAAAGCTAACACACCATTAAGTATATTGCATCTCAAAGGAGAACACTATTAAAGACCAAATTAAAAACACACCACTGACTTACTTACAATCTGGCGTTGATATTGATTCTGGAGATCGGTTAGTAAACGCAATAAAGCCTTTAATAAAGTCAACTAGCCGTGCAGGTGCGGCAGGGGTGATTGGTGGTTTTGGTGGTATCTTTGATCTCAAAGCTGCAAAATTTAACGATCCCCTTTTGGTTGCGGCTACTGACGGGGTAGGGACTAAACTACGTTTAGCAATGGAAGCAAAAAGACATGACACTATCGGGGTAGACTTAGTTGCAATGTGTGTAAACGATCTAGTTGTTCAAGGGGCCGAACCCCTGTTTTTTCTAGATTATTATGCCACAGGTCGGCTAACTGTCGCTACAGCGAAGAGTGTTATAGCCGGTATAACCGAAGGATGCAAAATAGCTGGCTGTGCACTCATTGGGGGTGAAACAGCAGAGATGCCTGATTTATATAGTAATGACGATTATGACCTAGCTGGGTTTTCCGTAGGTGCAGTGGAACGAGAAAACCTATTAACTGGAACCCAAGCACAAGAGGGTGATATTCTACTTGGCTTACGGTCCAATGGCCTCCACTCCAATGGTTTTTCTTTGGTAAGAAATTTAGTTAACGATATTGGTTTACAGTATAGCGATCGATGTGAATTTGCCCCAGAGTTGAGTTGGAGTGAAGCCCTGCTGACGCCAACAAAAATTTATGTTAAGTCTTGTTTAGAGGCACTTAAATTAGATGGCATAACTGGGCTGGCACATATAACGGGAGGAGGACTAATTGATAATCCCCCAAGGGCTTTTAGTTCCAATTTAACTGCATGTGTCGATGCGGGGATGTGGGTATTACCTCCGGTGTATCAATGGATTGTCAAAACAGGACGAATCGAAAATACCGAATTGACCCGAACTTTCAATTGTGGCATTGGGATGATTGTAATTGTAAACCCTAAACACGTTGCGGCTGTTACCGCCAAATTAACTGAATATGGTGAAACTGTTTTTGAGATTGGTTGCTTAAAGTCGAGAAAACCTAACTCATCAAATGTAGTCATAGAAAATACCGATAGTTGGCTATTATGAATAACCGTCTAAAAGTTGGCGTTTTGATATCTGGTAACGGAACAAATTTGCAGTCACTCATTGACGCTGCGAAGCAAGTGAATTTCCCAGCGGAAATAGCACTCGTTATCTCAAATAATCCTAATGCTTTTGGCTTAAGCAGGGCTTCGAAAGCAAATATACCAATTCAGGTAATTGATCATAACACATTTGAGGACCGAGAGGCCTTTGATAGAGCCATAGATACAGCACTCAAAAAAGTAGGTTGTAAGATGATCTGTTTAGCAGGATTTATGCGCGTTCTCTCAGCCCAGTTCGTGGATAGTTGGCCTATGAAAATAATCAATATACACCCTAGCCTTCTGCCCAGTTTCAAAGGTATTAATGCACAAAAACAAGCGATCGAGGCGGGAGTACAAATTTCCGGATGCAGCATACATTTTGTGACTTCACAGTTAGATTCTGGACCGATAATAGCCCAAGTCGCTATTCCTGTTTTAAACGGTGACACGCCGACAAGCTTGTCGGCTCGAATACTAGAGCATGAGAATAAGGTTTACCCCATAGCGTTAGAGACAGTTGCCAACAAACTCCTCTGTCTCAATCCATCGTCTAAATCAATCAATCAATCAGAAACCACTGATAGTTTGTTAAGTATATATTAGAAAAACTATTCTTTATTGGCTGTATAATAATATTTAGTCTATAACAGTTGTGTATTACTATTCGGAGAATTACAAATGGCAACTAACGACACAGGAAATAACCCAGATTATAAATTTCATAAGGATACGTATTCCGGGGTTGTAGCCATGTTTAAAATATCTCTGGCAGCTATAGTAGTTACTCTGCTACTTTTAGCATGGTTAGTCGTTTGAACGGCAACGATAGCTAAAGAGTTAAAGACAGAAAAAAAGTTTCAGATTAATTTTATAAAAATGCTTAATATGTATAAACAAGTTGGCCTTAATATACCGCGCTGGCTAATTGAAATTAATAATTAGCTAACGATATCTGCTTCACTAAAAAACTGCGGGATTTCCTCATTAGCTGTTTCAACAGCATCTGAGCCGTGCACTGAGTTCTCACCCACACTTTTGGCATACAATTTTCGAATGGTCCCATCAGCAGCTTCGGCAGGGTTCGTAGCCCCCATGACTTCCCTATATTTACTTATTGCATCTTCACCCTCAAGCACCTGTACTACGACCGGTGCAGATATCATGAAATCAACTAATTCAACAAAAAACGGGCGTTCCGAATGCACCGCATAAAATCGCTCCGCTTGAACACGTGTTAGATGAATACGGCGTTGGGCAATAATTTTTAAACCAGCCCCTTCAATTAGTTGATTAATACCTCCTGTGTTATTTGCTATAGTCGCATCCGGTTTAATAATTGAAAAAGTACGCTGCTTTGCCATTTTGATTGATTTACCCATCTGCCAGTTATGACTAGAAAAATGTTACTTTTGCATTACCGAGCGTTATAGCGGGCATGGATAGAGTGAGCAAGCACTCCTTTTTAGTAATGCACCCAAAATGCAATCCATCATGTAAACGACCCCATCGCCTTTTACATGATGAGTTATCTAATTTTAATTTAAGTCGAGTATTGAGCAAAGGCTTGTGTCCCAGCTCTCGCCGTATGATCAGTTTTGATATTAACAACAGCAACATTACCTTGATTGACTTTCTCTTGAGCCCTTTCCAAAGCTCCTCTTATTTCATCCGGCTCTTCAATATACTCTGCATAACATCCAAGCGCTTCCGCCATTTTATCATATCGAGTATAACCGAGATCCCTTCCTGGCTTTGTTCCATCTGGGTCGGCCGTCCATCCTCCATTTAGACTGATAACCACCAGAACATTAATCCCATGGCGCACGGCTGTGTCTAATTCCATTGCGTTAAGGCCAAAGGAACCATCCCCATGCACAACAATAACCTGCGTGTCTGGTTTAGCTATCTTTGCTCCTAATCCAAAGGGCAAGCCCACCCCCATGGTGCCAAACGGACCTGAATTAAGACGATGCCCCGGCGCAAATGTGGGCATTGACTGTCGTCCATAATTTAAAATTTCTTGTCCATCCACGACCAAGATTGCATCTCTATCCATAAAGTTTTTTACCTCTTCACACAATCTCAATGGATGAATCGGCACAGAATCAGAGACACTATTACCTCCTGGACGCGATCGCTTAATAGCTTCTTCTTCTGCAAGTCGTTTTCGCCACTGAGAAAATTTATCATTACTAACAGCTTCAGCAAGGCGATCGTTTATCTGCCCTAAAACCGCTTTTGCATCACCAACTATACCTATATCGATCTTCCGTGGGCTTGTACTGATTTCCTCTTCATCGATATCAATTCGTATAATGGTAGCATCTTCATTAAATCTAGGCGGAGCCGCATGGCCTATTATATAATTCATTCTAGTTCCGATGACTAAAATTAGATCTGCCTCTCTGAATGCTGCTGATCTAACCGTCATATAGGACAATGGGTGATCCTCAGGGATTACCCCGCGTCCCTGGGGCGTCGTGTAGAATGGAATTTGAGCTGTGTCGACTAGTTCTCGCAATTCATTGGATGCGTCCGACCACAATATACCCCCACCAGTTATAATAACTGGTTTTGTTGCTTTAGTAAGGGCTTCGATCGTTTGATTAATTAGCTCAGGAGAAGCATGTGGCCTAGCCCTAGGAAGAGCTCTTCCTGAAATTGACCAATCTATTTCTTCTTCTTCTATTTTTTCGTAAAGAATATCTCCAGGAAAATCCAAATATACAGGCCCAGGTTTCCCCGCCATCGCTTTTTGGAATGCGACATTGACCATTTCAGGAATACGCGCGAGTGAGTAAACCCGTTCAGCCCATTTTGTGCAAGGTTTCATCATTCCTAATTGATCAATTTCCTGGAAAACCTGTCTGCCATATGCTTTAAATGGACTAGATCCACCAACCGCAACTACCGGGACACAATCAACGTACGCGTTCGCTATACCGGTGATAAGGTTGGTGACACCAGGCCCACTAGCAGCCATACACACACTAGGTTTGTTCAATAAACGACTATATGCCTGCCCCATGAAAGCTGCCGCCTGTTCATGCCGAACGTCTATTGGACGAATTCCCTCTTTGATACAGGACTCCTCAGCGAGAAGCATTGGTCCCCCCATAATAAAAAATAAATCATCTACGCCTTCGTTACGTAACGATTTTGCTAAAATTTCAGAACCAGTTAATTGAGCCATTAATATTTCTCCATATCAATACAGTATTGTTTTTCAGCTCGCATTATGAGGCTGTAATTAGGTGCTTTGGAAAAGTGATGTTTTGTAAAATCCTAAAAAATAACTAAATGGCGCCTTTTTCTCTAAGGCTTTCTATTTCTTCTTGTTTCAAATCAAGCCATTCTGACAAAACCGTATCAACATGCTGTCCCAGGAGCGGCGAAGGAGGAACGGATAGATGCCCACCATTCACTTTCACTGGCCAAGTTGGCATTTTATACTCACCTCGCTCAGGGTGATCCATTTTTTGAAAAACCCCACGAGAATTAAGATCTTCATCATCGTAAAGCTCCGCTACATCAAGAACAGCACCACAAGGCACACCACATTCTCCAATTAGCTTCATAGCTTCTCGTTTAGTGTGTTGTTTTGTAAATTCAGTTAAAATTTTATCGATTACTTCTTCATTTTTTGCACGCTCTTTTGGTCCTGAGAACCTGGGATCATCTATTAAATCATCCTTACCTAAAAGCTTACATAATCTTTCCCAGTGATGATTGCCTGCCCGAGTTGTATAAATGTAAACATAATCATTTTTCCCTCCTGGCTTGCACGGAAAAATACCAGTCGGGGCATTTCCAGTAGTAAATAATTTGGCGCCAGCTCGCGGTGCTGCTTTTCCATTAAGATCACGATAAGCATAGGCTAAGCGTGTGTACTGAGTCATCGCATCTTGCATTGCTAGCTGCAAGTGTTCCCCCTGCCCCGTGGCCTGTTGCCTATATAAGGCACCTAAAATGGTTACCGACATTAACATTCCTGTTCCAGTATCAGCTAAAGTCACACCAGGTTTACATGGTTGTCCATCCGGTTCACCCGTAATACTTAAAACACCGCCCGCAGATTGCCCAATCATGTCAAAAGATAAAAAGTCCTCATAGGGACTGCCTTCAGCAAACCCTTTTACGGAAGCATAAATAATATTAGGATTCTCTTCCTTGATGGATTCAAAATCTAGCCCCATTCTTTTTACAACGCCCGGAGCAAAATTTTCTATAAATACATTAGCCTCGCGAACAAGTTTTTTTACAAGTGCTACGCCCTCTGGGCTTTTCAAATTACAGGTTATACTTTTCTTACCTGAATTAAATTGCATGAAATAAAAGGAATCAACCCCCTCTTTTTCAGAAGTTGCATACCTACCAGCATCACCACCTTTGGGGTTTTCAAGTTTAACAACCTCGGCTCCCATCCAAGCTAGAGTTTCTGTGCAAGATGGCCCTGCTTCAAACTGCGTCATATCTAAAACACGCACTCCTGCAAGCATGTTAGTTTTATGATTTGATGTCATATGGCTCTCTCCTAATGAATGGTTATTAAGTGTTGCATATTTTTACATTTTTTTGCCATCTTATATGTGAAATCCGATACCATGCCTTGATATAAGGCGGAGAGCTTGATTAACATTATTCTATAATAGAAAATAAAATTAACATTTAACCTTGACATCAACCACCCAATCTTCACTTCTAACGATTAAATTAGTAGTTTTCAAAAGGAAAATAAGATGGAAAATGAAACCATCCAAGTCACCTCGCTTACACCTAGGATTGGCGCTGAAATTACTGGAGTAAAACTCACGGAACCACTTGGCAATCAACAGTTTCAGGAAATTCATGATGCGCTAATGGAACATTCAGTTATTTTCTTTCGCAATCAACCTGTAGATGTCCATCAACATAAGGATTTTGGTAGGCTCTTTGGTGATCTTCATATTCATCCAGGTTCGCCCCCCCCTCCAGATCATCCAGAAATACTGATCGTACATGCTGATAAAAATTCCAAGCACATAGCGGGAGAAAACTGGCACTCTGATGTGTCTTGCGACGCGGAACCACCTATGGGTAGTATATTGCACCTATGGGAAGTGCCCAAAAGTGGTGGCGATACATTATTCGCAAGTATGAATGCAGCATATGATGCTCTTAGTGAACGGATGAAAGAGTATCTTGACGGGTTATACGCTACGCATTCCGGGGAGCAAATATATAGAGGCCGATATAGCAATGATGATACCAATATGGTCTATCCAAAATCGACTCACCCTGTAGTTAGAACACATCCGATCACTGGGAAAAAATCAATTTACGTAAATAAAACATTCACGACACACATAAACGATGTGCCGCGTGAAGAGAGCGATGGTATTTTAGCATTTCTCTACGATCATTGTGCTAAACCTGACTATCAAGTGCGGTTTAAATGGCAACCCCATAGCGTGGCATTTTGGGATAATCGTTGTGTACAACACCTCGCATTATGGGACTACTATCCTCAGGTGAGATCTGGATACCGCGTCACCGTCAAGGGAGAGCGACCTTTTTAAAAGATCTATTTTGGAGCCAAGTTTCTTTAGTCTAAGAACCAATAATAGTCGATAATTTTTTACTCAGTAATTACTCGGTGTAAGTAACAGATAACTGTTTCTGAACTATTAATCGGCAAAATCGCAAGACAATGGTGATTATTAGGTATTTCAAAAATGATCTGGCACTATTTTTTAGGAACCCATTTTCCATGTTGAAGTGCCATGAGCGATAAGTTTCTGGTTACTATCCCATATCCGGGATTCCAAAAAACTTACAGAGCGGCCCTGCCTAATAAATTTACCCTCACATGACGCTGGTCCGTTAGTAAGCGGTCGTAGAAACTGATTCTTCATTTCAAGTGTAATTCCCGCTTTCCCGGCAATTTCCTTTATTAAATGCCCCATTGAAATATCCATAATGGTTGCCAGCATACCGCCATGATAAGTTCCTTGGGGGTTAAAAAGAAAATCTTCGACCGGAAATTTAATAATACAACTATTTTCTTGATACAAAATTTCTAATCCTAGCATCTTCGCTATGAAAAAAGATCCAAATTCTTGTTTATAATTCGTTAAGGCACTCTCTATTCGTCCCCGGGCCACAATTTCATCCATTAGATATCTTTCGCAAATATTAAAATTATGTATTTCACGTAACGGATTACCCCAAATAATGCAATTTTCTAATTAAGATATTTCGATAAACCACAATGCTGAATTGCAACCCGCAAAAAACCATCAGTTGTATGATAATAAAACTCGAGTATCTTTATAATTTTTATCTAGATGATCAATAATACTAGGCAATTAAGAATTAAAAATCTGCCAGGAGTAATAAAATGCGATTTGGATATATTGGCCTAGGAAATATGGGCGGTGCTATAGCAAAACGAATGATACTTAAACATGATATCATCGTTTTTGATTTATCTGACAAGCTGATGAAAGACTTCTTAAAACTAGGTGCGGTCCCTGCAACCTCCATTGCTGAAGTTGGTGCATCCGCCGATGTAATATTTTTATGCTTACCTACTTCAAATGAAGTAAGGGACGTTATTTTAGGAAAATCAGGTTTAGTATCAACCATGAAAAGTGGTGTTATTTGCGATATGACTACTGGTGACCCGGTGCTTACTAGAAAAATAGCAGAGGAAATGCCTACTAATATAACCCTGATTGATGCACCTGTTTCCGGCGGCCCCGGCGGTGCAACAGCAGGAACATTGGCAATAATGGTTGGCGGATTGGATAATGCTGTTAGGCTTGCGATGCCAGCATTAGAATCTGTGAGCCCAAATATTTTTAGAACTGGTGATGTGGGCACTGCTCAAGTGATGAAATTAGCTAACAACATGCTTAACGCTACCAATCGCCTGGCAACGTTCGAAGCTCTTTCACTAGCAACAAAAAATGGTATTGATCCAGACTTGTGTGCTGAGATACTAAATAAAAGTTCCGGAAAGAACTATGCTACAGACATTACTTTGCCTCGTTATGTCCTTCCAAATGATAAACCAATTCAAGGGTTTACTTTGGGCCTGATGCATAAAGATATTCGACAAGCAGCAGAGCTTGGTATAGCAACCGGTGTAACATTACCTGTAATTAATGCGGCTCGAGAAGTGTATCATTCTGCAGTAAATGAACGTGGGGCTCACGAAGACGTCAATGAGGTGATTCGACATTACGAACGAGGCTCCGCTATAAAACTAGCTGGCAGCGGAAAAAAATAAAAATATTTATCACAATCCGCGTTAGAAACCAACACTTAGGAGGATGGATTTTTAGGATATAAAAAAATCATTCCTTAACGTTTAACTGAAGGAGACTTGAATGGGAAGACTGGATGGAAAGGTTGCATTAATTACAGGAGGAGCGTCCGGTTTAGGGAAATCGACTGGTGAATTGATGGCTCAAGAAGGTGCGGCAGTAATACTTTCTGATATACAGAGCATAGAAGGGGAAATAGTCGCCCAATCTATCACAAAAAATGGTGGTAATTGCATATTCCGGTCCCATGACACCACTATAGAGCAGCAATGGGAGGATATTTGTTCAGAAATCGTCGGTAACTATGGCCATTTAGATATCCTCCTCAACGGAGCTGGTGTAGGAAGCAGTGCCGTAGATATTGAAGATATGGACATGGATACATGGAGACATTGCCTCTCTGTTAATCTAGATGGTGTATTTTTGGGGTGTAAACACGGCATACGAACAATGCGAAAATTTAATGGTGGCTCAATAATCAATATATCATCTATACTCGGATTTTCGGGCTTAGCTACTGCAACTAATTATTGCGCTTCAAAAGGTGGTGTTCGTTTATTAAGTAAAGCTGCCGCCCTAGAATGCGCAAGAAAAACGCCTTTAATCCGTGTGAACTCAATTCACCCAGGTTTTATCGACACCCCCATGGTGGCAGGAGCAATTCAACGTCGTGGACCAGAGTTTCGAGATTATATCGAATCTAATGTCCCTATGGGCACTCTTGGTATGCCTTCCGATATAGCAGAAGGTGTATTATATCTTGCCAGCGATGCTTCCAAATTTGTGACAGGTACTGAACTCGTCATAGATGGAGGTTTTCTCGCTCGTTAACTATAATTTTCTGAAATCGACAGTGACAAAAGCTGGAGTGTGTCATGAATGGAATTGAATACATCGCTAAAATCCTACAGCAAGAAGGTGTGGAATGGATGTCATGCTTCCCAAGTAACCCTCTAATATCTGCTGTTGCCCGAGAGGGAATACGGCCAATAGCCTTTCGTCACGAACGTGGAGCTGTGATGGCTGCGGATGGCTTTAGTCGGATAATGAATAGAAAAAACTTTGGTGTTGTTGCTGTGCAATCTCAGGCAGGGGCTGAGAATGCGTTAGGTGGAATTGCTCAAGCGTATGCTGATAATATACCAATCTTGGTTTTTCTGGGTGGAAACTCGTTGAACCAACTCTCCGTTAGCCCAAACTTTAATGCTGTCCAACGCTACCAAGGTTGGTGCAAACAAATAGAGGCGATATACGAACCAAACCAAGTAGGGGATGTTATGCGAAGGGCATTTAATGCGCTTCGCAATGGAGCCCCTGGCCCTGTTATCGTTGAATTGATTGCAGACGTGTGCGATCAACCCATCCCGGAGGTAGCGTTAAATTATCAATCCCCAAAATTGACAAGGCAAAGTCCCGACCAAACTGATATAGATGCCGCAGCAGATGCTTTAATCTCGGCAGAAACACCGCTAATTTGGGCTGGTGCTGGTGTATTGTTTTCAGGGGCAAGTAAAGCATTAACAGAGCTCGCCGAACTCACATCAATTCCTGTGTTCACTACTATGCCAGGCAAATCGGCATTCGATGAACGACATCCACTCTCTTTAGGCTCAGGTTGTGGGACAACGACAAAAATGGCGAGCAAATGGCTCAAGGAAAGCGATACCCTAATAGCTTTGGGCTCAAGTTTAACACGCTCACCCTACGGCCAATCTATACCTCGCGGTAAAACGCTAATTCAAAATACGGTTAACCCGCAAGATATAAATAAAAATGAATCTATCGATATTGGCTTGTTGGGTGATACGGAAATCACAATCAATCTTCTTGTAGAGTCAATCAAGAGAAAAACCAAGAACCGAGGATTTGGGGATTTAACTAAAACAAAGTTAGAAATCAAGAAAGAAAAAGAAGCCTGGTTAAAAGATTGGTCTGAAGTACTGAGCTCCGATGAAGAACCAATCAGTTACTATAGAGTAATTGATGAGTTAAATAAACATCTAGAGTTGGAAAACAGTATTGTGACCCATGATGCAGGAGCCCCACGTGACACTATAGTTCCATTTTTCTCCGCAACTCTCCCTCATAGTTATGTTGGATGGGGGAAGACTACTCACCTTGGGTTTGGTATACCATTAATGATCGGGGCGAAAATGGCCCACCCAGAGAAATTTTGCCTAAACTTAATGGGTGATGGCGCTTTTGGGATGTCAGGAACAGATATAGAAACTGCTGCCCGTTCGGGTGCTGCAATCACAACGGTTCTGCTCAATAATAGTGCTATGGCGACCTATTCAGGAGCCTTACAAGGAACAATTGGGGCAGAGGCAAGGACGAATTATGGTGTATCAAAAATGCATGGTGATTATGCGAAAATTGCTGAGGGAATGGGTGCTATTGGATTGTACGTCAAGAAACCCGGCAACATCGCCCCTGCTTTAAAAACTGCGCAGAATCTAAATAAAGAAGGGAAAACAGTGCTTATAGAAGTAACAGCGAATATTGAAGAGAGAAGATCAAGATTTTAATATTCAGAGACCATTTTTTGCAATTTTTGGGACACTATTAGTTGTCAAAAACTTATGTAAAAACTATCAAATAAATTTTAAGCTTAACCTCGACTGGACAACTGTAAACAGATGGTTAAAGAGTAATATAATTGACAACTGAACTCAACGGCAGTCAGAAAATTTCGATGTCTTCCATTCGACAGTATTTGATATTGGCAACATTGACCTTCACCACAATGCTATACACTATGACAGTCATGATAGCCAATGTAGCATTGCCTAAAATTCAAGGCACCTTTGCTGCTACTCAAGATCAAATAGCATTAATAATCACTTTTAATATTGTTGCCACAGCAGTCGTTACCCCTGCCTCCGGTTGGTTAGCATCGCGATTTAGTCGCAGAAATTTATTAATCTGCTGCGTCTCTGGCTTTATAATTTCCTCTACACTCTGTGGAGCCTCACAAAATTTAGAACAATTAATTATTTTTAGGATACTTCAAGGTGGATTTGGCGCTCCATTAGTCCCAATCTCAATGGCTATGGTTCTGGACATTTTTGACAAATCAGAACACGGCACTGTCTCAGCAATTTTTGGAATGGGCGTTGTGTTTGGGCCTATTATTGGCCCGACGGTCGGTGGTTTTTTATCTGAAGAACTTGGATGGCGCTGGGTATTTTTTTTACTGGTTCCTTTTGGAGTAATGGTGCTTTTAGCTATTATTGCTATTATCGACGACAGATCCCAATCCCAATCTTTAAAGTTAGATTGGACGGGCCTTATATCACTCTGTGTTGGGATAGGTGCACTGCAGCTAATGCTCGACCGGGGCCAAAGACTTGATTGGTTTTCTTCCTATGAAATCATAACAGAATTAATAATTGCTGTTGTCGCGCTGTATATTTTCGTAGCCCATATTTTTACAACCAATAATCCCTTTATTAACTTTAATCTCTTTCTAAACAAAAATTACTTATTGGGTTTGATAATTATGTTTTTATTTGGAACAATTTTATGGACCCCACTGATAATTTACCCACCAATGATGCAAAAACTACAAGGCTACCCAGAGGATATTACAGGCCTTTTTCTTGCGCTCAGAGGATTAGGTACATTATGCGGATCTACTTTATTGGTTTTTATAAATAAAAAATTTGATCCAAGGTTTATTCTATCAATAGGTTTTCTTTTGCAAGGAATAGCTGGCATATATATGGCTAGTTTTGATATTAATTTATCAGCATTTGATTTGGCATGGGCAAATACTTTGGCCGGTTTTGGAGTAGGTTTTGTATGGGTACCGCTTACGCTTATTACTTTTTCCACCTTAAATAAAGTTTATTTAAACGAGGGGAATGCTTTTTGGCATTTGATCCGGAACATAGGTAGCTCTATATCTATATCAATCACGATAGCTCTTATTATAAGATCTACTGCGATCAACTATGAAGACCTGAGTCACTTTATATCCATATTTGGGGACAGCAGTTCCATAATCACACTGCGGGGTGCTCATCTTCCAGTTAGCACCAAGGAGTTAGTTGAACTTTCATCAGAAATAAACCGCCAATCACGCATGATTGGCTATATCAATGCTTTTCATCTCTATTACTGGATCGCATTTGCAATTATTCCGGTAATTATGCTTGTGCGCCTTCCGACTGATCAAAAAAGTGGCTAGGTAACTGCGTCTATAATATCTAATTCAGATATTATAACTTGAGCAGCTATATTTGAAGACGTACCATTTCCGGTATTTAATCTTTTCCTTATCTTTGCGCTTGCTAGTTTCATTTCCTCGCTGATAGAGATTGTATTTATTAAGCCCATTAACGAGGTTACTAATGCTTGAGGGTTACATTCGTTTTGTAAAAGTAGCGGAAAAATTGGCCGCTCAAGAATACGATTAGGCAATACAATAGAGTCACGGTTAACCAAACAATGACCTATTAAGGCGTTGACTGCGTTCCCTTTATAAACCACTACTGTCGGCACTTCTGCCAAAGCAAGTTCCAATGTCACTGTTCCAGAAGCCGCTATAGCAAAATCACTGGCCGCAAATAAGCCTTGATTATCTTGGTTGCCGACCAACATCACATTATCGTGGTTCCATTTTGAAGTTATACTTTTAACCTCGTCTTCTACTGAAGGTACAACCGGAATTACAATATGCAAATTTACATAGCGTTTTCGCAATTCTAAAATAGCCTCTTCAAATACTGGCAATAATATATTTACCTCACTACTGCGGGACCCTGGGAGTAGTGACAGAACTATTACATCATTCGGTATGGAAAATGATTTTCGAAATCTCGAACCATTGGCTTTTTTTGCTTCATTAGCGGGGTGCCCAATAAAAGTAGTTTTTAATCCATGGCAGGTAAAATATTCTGGCTCAAACGGAAATAAAGCCATCAAGTGGTCGAGGTACTTCGAAATTTTTTTTGCCCGCCCAGTACGCCAGGCCCAAACAGTTGGCGCCACCATGTGTAATAGCTTTATCTTCTTCTGCTTTGTCTTCTGTCTGGCATGCACCTGTTTTGCAACTCTGAGTGTAAAACCCTTTGAATCGATTGTTATCAAGGCAACAGGGTCTTTTCGGAAAATATCCTTTACTGTTTCTTTTATCATTTTTAAAAATTTAGGTATTCTCGGTATCACCCCAACTATGCCAATCACACTTAATTCTTCCATCCGAAAGAGACTTATTAAACCTTCCGAGGACATTTGAGTGCCGCCAATACCAGCAAACCTCGCTTTTCCTAACGTTTTCTCCTTGAGCGATCGCATAATTCCAGCACCTAGCGCATCTCCTGATACTTCACCAGCTATCATATAAAAGAGAGGGCCGTTACCACTGTGGTTATCGTTTTCTATCATTAAACTCTTGGTGCCTTGACACTTAAAATGAAGAAGTCATTCTCTTCAGCTATTTTTTTTACTTCTTCTATATCTAAGAGTAGCGTCCCCTGTTCCTCGACAGCTAGACCTCTAAAGCCATTTGATATAGCTAAGCGAACAGTTTCTAACCCCACTGTCGGAAGATCAACACGCCTTTCTTGCGCTGGTTTACTTATTTTAACAAGAATTGGGCCAACAACGTCACGCTTCAATTGACCGGCTCGAGCAATCATATTATCTGTGCCTTCAATAGCCTCTATTGCAAGCACTAACCCCTCTTGAACAGCTATACTTTGCCCTACATCAGCCTTCCCTAATCTAGTCAAGACATCTATGGCGCGATTGATATCTTTCTGCGCCACTTCATCAATAGGCGGACCAATTGCTAAATCAGGCTTTGTTAACAAATTTGAGAGCACATGGTCTATCCCAATAACGTCTATTCCATCTTTTTCGATTTCATCGATTAATACCGATAATAGGCCGTCATCGCCAAATACCTTAACCCCTCCTTTTAGAAGCATTTTTGATGCTCTTTTATCTAATTTAAGAGAAGATAATGCTGGCCGGTTTACGGGACCGGCCATCACTACTTTGCGCACTTTTGCTTCCAAAAGTGCTGTCATAGCCATCTGCAATTCTCCCAATTTAATCCACTTATGTTCATAATTTTTTAGAATTGATGGGTCCGTTACCCCCTCAAGCGCTATAAAAAAAACTGACTTGCCTCCAGGATCAAAGCGTTC